>OHCR01001106.1_pt1 | contig 12581 bp, 11 predicted proteins | sample 1566831 | NCBI WGS metagenome assembly OHCR01 (sample SAMEA3879516, study PRJEB24766) | human gut metagenome | biome: human-associated habitat; feature: feces | place: USA | collected 1985/1987
GAAACTGAGCTTCCAGCAGCAGGATGGCTTGATCACCGCGCTGCCGCTCGGTTTGCGGCGCATCGACGCGCTGCGGACACTCACGACAGAAGCCCTCGCTGTGCTTATGCCGTTCAAGGCACAGGAGATCCGCCACCGGCACGGCATCTACTACGGGCAGAACGCGATCTCCAAGAATCTCATTCTGGCAGACCGCAAAGAACTGCTCAACGGCAATGGCTTCATCCTTGGCGTCTCCGGTTCCGGCAAATCCTTTGCAGCCAAGCGCGAGATCACGGAAATTGCACTGTCCACGAATGACGACATTATCATCATTGACCCCGAAGCCGAGTATCGCCCGCTGGTCGAAGGCTTGGGCGGCGAGGTCATTGAAATTTCCGCGACCTCGCCCAATCATATCAATGCTCTTGATATGGAGTCCGGCTACAACGACGGCGACAATCCCGTCGTGCTGAAATCCGAATTCTTATTGTCCCTCTGTGAACAGCTCGTAGGGGCTGGGAAGCTGTCTGCGAAGGAGAAATCCATCATTGACAGGTGTACTGCCCAGGTCTACCGCGAGTTTATCCGAAACGGCTATCTCGGCGTTGTGCCGACATTACAAAACTTCCATGCCGCGCTCCTGGAGCAGCCGGAACCAGAGGCGCGGGACGTTGCGCTATCTCTGGAACTGTTCACGGAGGGCAGTCTCAACACCTTTGCCAAGTACACGAACGTGGATACCAATTCCCGCATTCTTTGCTACGACATCCGTGACCTTGGCAAACAGCTCCTGCCGGTTGGCATGCTGGTCGTGCTGGACAGCGTGTTCAACCGTATCATCCGAAACCGAAAACTCGGCAAGAATACATGGTTATATATTGACGAAATATATTTGCTGTTCCAACATGAGTACAGCGCAAATTTCCTGTTCACCCTCTGGAAACGAATGCGCAAATATGGGGCCTGCGGAACGGGGCTGACGCAGAACGTCGACGATCTGCTGCAATCCCATACTGCCCGAACGATGCTGGCGAACAGCGAGTTTTTGCTCATGCTTAATCAGGCGAGTACGGACCGAATCGAGCTGGCGCGGCTGCTCAATATTTCGGACAATCAGCTTTCGTACATTTCGGGCGTGGATTTCGGACATGGGCTTCTCAAGTGCGGTAGCACCATCGTGCCTTTCGTGGATCATTTCCCGAAAAACGGTAGGCTGTACCAGCTTATGACGACGAAGATGTCTGAACGGGTGGAGCAGGCGTCGTAATGCGGGAGGTAAAAGAAAAATCGTCGCTGAAAGCGAGAGCCGTCGAAACCCTCAAATCCGCGCCGCAGGCAGCATTCCGCCGCGGCACAGATGCTTCCTTTCAGCAGCTTCGGCAGGAGCTGCACGAGGCAGCACAGGATGGGCAGCCGGAGGATCGCTACGAGAGCGGCAAGATCACGGACACCGCCGACCATGCCGTGCAGGAAGTCCGCCATCTGGCAGAAAAGGCAGCCCACAGGCTGCCGAAAACAAAATCCGAACCGCAGCGGAAAGCCAGGACAGAATCTGTTCCACAACACGAACGTCCGCAGCCCCAACAGCCTACTACGGCATTGAAAGAATATCCGCCTATTTCTGCGCAACCGAGCTACCCGCCACAGAGCCAGCCGCAGGTAAGTCGTTCTGTGCGCGAATCGGCTTCTCCGATCAGGGAGAAGCCGGTTTCTCCGGCAAGCGACAAGCAGCCTAAAATGCGAGAGCATACACCGACCGCTGATGCGCCTGTGCAGCAGCCCCAGCATACAGCTCCGCAGATTCATGAAAACGTAAAGGCTGTTTCTACGGAAACGACACCATCGCTAACGGAGCGTTCTGTCCGAGAGGCGGTTTCTCCAGTTAAAGAGAAGCCTGTTCCTCCCGTAAATATCCCACAGCCCAAAATGCGAGAGCATACACCGACCGCTGATGCATCTGTGCAACAGTCCCGGCATCCAGCTTCGCAAATTCATGAAAAGTCGCAGGTCGTTTCCCGTTCACAGGTAAATCAGCCTGTGCGCGAGCTGTGGTCTTCGGTCAAAGAAAAATCTGCTGTGAAAGCAAAACCGGCAGAGCAACGGTTGCTTGGACAAGCCCCTGCCATCACGGAACCATCTGTACCTGCGACGGCTCCGACGGTGCAACCAACAGCACGGACTCTGCCAAGAGAAAAACCGATTGTTTTCTCTCCGCGAGAACCGCTTGCCACGCCAAAAACGGATACCACACAGTTCGCGCTTCCTGCAATCAAGACGAAAGAGTACATCCGAAAGAAACGGAAAAAGCAGAATCTTGTCAAGGAAGAAACAAGCAGTATCGGAAATGCAGCCGCAGATTCTGAAACTTTTTCGCCGGTCATCCGTACACGGGAAACTGTTCGTGAACAGCAAAAACTCCACGTTTCCCATAGTGCGGAGCAGGAACAACCGGTTATGCCGCAGATCCGAACGCGGCAGCCGCAGGCGGCCTTCATGCGCGCCAAGACGGAGTCCGTGACGCCGGATACCCCGCAGACACTGCTGCCGGATATCAAGAGCAAGCAGAAATACCTTGCAGCCCAGCAACCGACACAGGTAACGCCCGTGCAGGCAAACCCACAGCAGGCAGCACAGAAAATGATTCAAGGCAACATAAAATTATGTCAACCATCATTGACGAATGAAACAGTTCCTGTGCCAGCGAGCAGGAATGTCGCTCCGACAAAGCCTGCGCGTGTCCAGAAACAGGCGCGACCGGCTTTCGTAAAAAAGCAGAAGATCAAAACAGCCCCGAAAGCGAAAATCAAGTCCTCCACCACACCTGCCGCAAAAGCCTTGCCCAGCAAAGCGTCGGCGGCTGCTCCCAAGCAGGACTCAACTGTCATCCGCAAAGGACAGGTGCTTCGGGATACAGCGATCAAAACTGCGAAAGCTGCAAAGGAAGCCGGAAAGAAAGTCCTGCGGGCAATCGTGGCAGCGGCAGAAAAGTTGGCCGCAGCTATCGGCGCAGGCGGCGCGGCGGCAGTTTCCGTTGTTGTGGTGATCCTGCTCGTGGGGATGCTGTTCGCTTCGCCGCTCGGAATCCTGTTCGCCGGGGAGGACACAGGCACAGAGATCAAGATTCCGGATGCCGTTGCGACGCTGAACGGCGAGTTCACCGACGAAATCTACCGTATCATGGAGGAACATCCATACGATGAGCTGGACATGCAGGAGGGCATGGAAGCGGCCATGCTGCAAAACTGGCGGAACGTGCTGGCTGTGTACGCGGTCAAGGTCTCGACCGACGAAGAACATGGGCTGGACGTTATGACGATGGATGAGGAAAAACTCCAGCTCCTGCGGGAAATTTTCTTCGATGCCAACAAGCTCGAATACGAATTGACGACCAGAACCGTAGACGGCGAGCAGATCACAACACTGCACATCTCCGCACAGATCAGGGACACCATGCAGATGGCAGATGAATACGGCTTTACTGCCCAGCAGCGGGAGATGCTCGAAGAACTGCTGAAACCGGACTACGACGACATTTTCCTGTCCCTGATCGGTAATTATCAACCGGGCGGTACGCCCATCGGCCCCGTCGACATTTCGGACATCCAAGGCACGCTGCCAGATGATCTTGACCCGCTGCGAGAATCCATTGTCCTGACAGCATATCAGCTTCTTGGAAAGGTGACGTATTTCTGGGGCGGCAAAAGCCTCGTTCTCGGCTGGGACAGCCGCTGGGGAACGCCGACGACGGTTACTGCACCCGGCAGCGGCTCGACCGGCAAGGTGCTGCCGTTCGGATTGGACTGCTCCGGTTTCGTAGACTGGACATTCTATAACGCCACGAGCGGTGCATACCTGCCCGGACGAGGCGGTGGTGCAGCTTCACAGCATGGTTACTGCACCAACATTGCATGGTCAGACGCACTGCCCGGCGATCTCGTCTTTTACGCGGATGACAGCCACGTTGGGATCGTCTGCGGCTACGACAGCGTAGGGAATCTCCTCGTCATCCACTGCTCCGGCGGGCAGAATGGCGTGGTCGTGACCGGGCGCGAGGGCTTTGCCGTCGCAGCCAGACCGGATTTGTTTACGGATTAGTCCAATTTGCTTCGTTTGTGCGGCATTCTTTGTTGGCTCTGGTGAATAGCTTTCTTTCTCGTTTCCTGCGATACTTGGCGTACCAAAGCGAAAGGAGACTATAATGGAAACACGAAAAAACCTGTGTGCCATGCTGCCCGTCGCACTCCACACCAGAGTCCGGCAGGAGCAGGAAAAAGCCGGGATAACCCTCGGTGAGTATGTGGAAGCCATGATCACAGAATACTACGATTGGAAGGACGGAAGAATCATGACCGGAGAAATGAGAACCTTAGCCGCGCAGATCCCCGCAGAGCTCTTTGACCGCCTCGACCGCTACCTCAAGGAACGCGGCATCAAGAAGAAGGACTTCTTAGTTGACATCATTACCCGCGCGCTGGAAGAAGCCGAAGCCGCCGAACCGGTTACAGAAGCATCGCCCCAGGACGCGCTGGAGGAACAGCCAGAAGCGGACGAAACCTGATCCTATCCCAAGCCCCCGCAGGGGGTAAACCTTTGTCACAAGCCGTCAGCCGACACGCGCCCGCGTGTCGGCTTTTCTGCGTCCCGGTAGGGACGCTGCACCCCAAAGGCATAAAAACCGCGCGTTGGAGCGCGTGTGACGAAGTACGAAAACAGATGTACAGGAGGTAAGAAAACACAAATGCTATCTGAGCACCAAAACAAAAACGCAAATTTTCTCCGAATCCTGATGACACTCCGTGCCCTGCGTCAGCGCGGAGACATTACGGAAAAAGAATACCGCAAAGCAAAGAAGTATTATCAGAACCTGACCGGCGCAGACATTGTCCTTACGGATTAAACTGTAATTTGCGCGGTTTCCACAAGAATTCGCACTGCCGTTTCAGCGTTTGGTAGAATTCGGAACAGCTTGAAAGATATCAGTAGACTTGAACCTTTTCTCGGATATACTTGTCGTTGACAAACGGCACAGGAGGTTAGAAAAATGCCAGTTGCAAAACTGATTGCGCCAACGACGAAGCAGGAGATCCCCAAGCTGCGCGTGGCGGCATATTGCCGCGTGTCCTCAAACTCCGCAGATCAGCGAAATTCCTTTGCAACGCAGGAACATGTTTATACGAAATACATTGCAGAGAAGCAGGAATGGGAGCTGGTCGACATTTTTGCCGACGAGGGTCTCAGCGGCATGAAAGCGGATAACCGTCCGGAATTTCAGCGGATGATCCGCATGTGCGAGCTGCACCAGATCGATCTCATTCTTACAAAATCGGTCTCCAGATTTGCCCGTAATGTGAAAGAGGCGCTGAATTATACGCGCAAGCTGAAGCTGCTCGGGGTCGGAGTGCAATTCGAAGAAGAAGGCATCAACACACTGGCGATGGCCGATGAGATGCTGCTCAATACGTTTGCAGCCATTGCACAGGAAGAATCCAAGTCCATCTCACAGAATCAGCGGCTATCCATTGTCAAACGGATGGAGGCAGGTGAATACATCGCAAGTAATGCGCCGTATGGCTATCGGCTAATTGATAAAAAACTCGTTATCTATGAACCGGAAGCCGAGGTCGTTCGTTGGATATATCGGGCGTACCTAAATGGTCTTTCTATTGGGGGCATTGCACGCGAACTCACAACAATGGGAGTAGCGACCAAAAGCGGGCAAAACTGCTGGAAAGGCAGCATAATCGCGTACATTCTCAGAAACGAGAGGTATAACGGAGACAGCTTGTTTCAGAAATGCTATGGAGAAAATGATGTCCCATTTAAAGAGCGACGCAACCACGGCGAACGTGACCAGTTCTTTGCTAAAAATACGCACCAAGCTATTGTGGAGTCAGATGTCTTTGACTCAGTGCAAGTGTTGCTTCGGAAAAGAAGAAATCAATTTAAAAGGGAAGGAACTCAAAACAGATATCCGCTTACCTGCCGCATTCGGTGTTCCGAGTGCGGCTCTTTCTATCACCGGAAGGTGCGAAGTGGCGCAATCAAGTGGGTCTGCGCAAAACACGCGGCAGATACCAATGCCTGCAATTCCAGCTATTACAGCGAAGAACGCATTTATGACGGCATCATCACCATGATCAACAAGCTGCGCTTCTGCGAAGAAGATATCCTCGGTCAGACGATTCAGAAGCTGGAATTTGCCGCCGCAGTCTATAAGCGAAACAACAGAGCAGCCAGTCAGCTCAGTCAGAGCATTGCAGAGCTGAACGCAAAACTGCTCGCGCTGGAGCGGTTGCGATCAAAGGGATACCTCGCCGCAGATATTTACCATACGCAGGCGCGGGAGATCCGCCAGCAGCTCGGCAAGCTGAAAACAGAGCGGTACAGCAGCTTTGAATCTCGGATCACAACGATGTTGGAGGATGTGCGGAAGCTGAAATCCCTGATTGACGAGCTGGAACAGCCGCTGGAGGTGTTCGACGAGAAGCTGTTCCATGATATCGTCACAGATATCTGCATCAATAACCGCGACGAAATGACAGTCACCCTGCTTGGCGGGTTCAAATTTACAGAACAGGTTTAAGAGGGACATGTATGAAAAAGATTCGATATTTACCGTTTGGCTACACGATCCGCAACGGTCACACCGTGATCGAACAGCAGGAAGCCGACATTGTCCGCAATATTTTCAAAGCGTACATTCAAGGCGCGTCGCTCAAGGAAATCGCGGAAGATTTGACAGCAAAGAAGATCCCATACACAGAGCGGACCTGTGTATGGGATAAGGCGCGGATTTTACGGATACTGGAGAATGCGAAGTACACCGGCGATGAAGAATTTGAAACGATCATTGACGAGGACATCTACGAAGAAGCCGCTGCGGTTAAAAGCGCACGGCGTTGGAATCAGGCGGCCCAGGAAAGCGAGGGCATCCGGCAGATCCGCGACCGTATCCGCTGCGGGCAATGCGGTGCGACGATGCTTCGGCATATCAATTCCAAACGAGAGATTTGGGAAAGCTGGACATGCAGCAATGCAGACTGTGGCATTCGGGTGCGGGTCAGCGACGGCGAGCTGCTCCGGAAAATCACACTCCTTATGAACCGCGTCATCGCAAATGCCGATCTCATGCTTCCTCATCCGAAAGTGAAACCCAGGGATTCCGCTGTGGTGCTGAATTTGCAGCAGAAGATCTCCGACGAAATGGAGCAGGAGCGTCCAAGTGAGGACCGGATCGCTACGTTGCTCTGCGAAATTGCAGGTCAGCTTTACAAAGAAACAAACGCCAAAACGCAGATCGCCGCGCAGATCGCCAGAAAGCGTGTCTCTCTGATGAAGCCGCAGGATGCGTTCAATGCTGCATATTTTTCCGAACTGATCGACGCCGTCTCCCTTCATGTGGGGGGCGGCGTCGTTCTGCATACAAAAACAGAAACCGATATTTGCGAAAGCGAGGATAAACCGAATGGAAGTCCAGAGAATTCCGAAACGGACAGTTTCCGTAATTGAACCCCAAAAGTCCATCCTTGTGGACAAGGAGAAATATCACCAAAAGCGGGTGGCGGCCTACTGCCGCGTCTCCACAGATTCCGAAGAACAGCTTACATCCTATCAGAACCAGGTGCGCGTTTACACGGAAATGATCGCTGCCAACAAGGAATGGGAGTTTGCCGGCCTTTATGCCGACGAGGGCATTTCCGGCACAAGGGCGGACAAACGCCCGGAATTCCAGCGCATGATCCGCGACTGCCAGAACGGGAAAATTGACTATATCATCACGAAATCCGTATCCCGATTTGCCAGAAATACCGTGGAGTGTCTGGAATATGTGCGATCCTTAAAAGCGCAGGGCATTGGCATTTTCTTTGAAGAACAGAATATCGACACGCTGAAAAACGAGAGCGAGTTATACCTTGTCATTTACGCGGGCTTTGCGCAGTCCGAGTCTGAGAGCATCAGCAAGCATATCACATGGACCTACCGCAAGAAGTTTGAAGAAGGGAAAGTGAGCTTTCAATACAAGAATTTCCTCGGCTACCGAAAAGGTGCGGATAGTCAGCCGGAGGTCGTGCCGGAAGAAGCAGCCATCGTGGAGCGGATCTACGAGATGTTCCTCGCCGGTCAGCCGGTCAAGGTGATCGCGCAAACGCTGCAAGCGGAGAAAATTGAGATCCTCGGAAAGAATCTCAGCTTCAGCAAGAACATGATCATGAATATCCTGCGGAACGAAAAATACTGTGGTGACTGTATCCTCCAGAAAACGGTCACGGTTGACTGCATCTCCAAAACACGGAAAGTGAATCAGGGTGAAGCACCTATGTACATTGTCGAAAACAATCATCCGGCGATTATCAGCCGTGAGGTGTTCAACCGCGCACAGGAAGAATTGATCCGGAGGCAGGCACTCCAGGCAAAGTCAGATAAGACATCCATCACCGCAACCGGAAAATACTCCAAATACGCACTGACCGAGGTGCTGCAATGTGCGGAATGCGGCAGCCGCTACCGGCGCGTCACTTGGACCGCGCACGGGAGGAAGAAAATCGTCTGGCGGTGCATCAGTCGTCTGGATTATGGAACGAAACACTGCAAGGACTCTATTACCGTAGAGGAAGAAGCCCTGCACGGAGCGGTTGTCCGCGCGTTAAACCGCTTTCACGCAGAGGACGAGTCCACATACCTGACGCTCATGAAAGCCACCATTGGCGAAGCCATCGGCATAAATGGCGGTTCGGAGGAAATCGACCTGCTGACCCGCCGCATCGACACGCTGAACAAACGGATGCTGGATCTTGTCAACGAAACCGTCGCCGCTGGAAAAGACGTAGAAAGCAGCGAGGATGAATTCAAAGGTATCTCCGATCAGATCGAGCAGCTTAACCGCCGCATTGCCGCAATTCAAGAGAGCATCCACAAGGACGGCTCCCGGCAGGCGCGGCTGGAAGAAATTCAGAGCATCATTGCAAAACGCAGTGCCAACGAAACGCAGTACGATGACAGCATCGTGCGCCAGATGATCGAGTGCATCAAGGTACATAGCGGCGGAAGACTGACGATCATTTTCGGCGGCGGGTACGAGATCGAGGAAACGCTATAAATACGAAGCACCTCTGTGAGAGCGTTCACTCGGTGGTTGGTATCATAATGTGATACCAACCACCGAGTGAACGGAGTGCGTAACGATTAAGGGCATGAACATTTTCGTTGCAGAAACCTTCCACGACGGTAAACTAAAAATCATCTTAGCTGCAAGCGGCCTTGCAAAGGAACGGTTTAAGCGCAGGAAACTATGGAGTTACCCTTCTTTCTCTTTCTTTATGTCATCGCGAATGCTGCTTTGAATCATATTGAGAATGGCAATCTTCTGATCCGATGGACAGTCCAGTCTCGAAATGTATGTATAAATTATCTGCGCATGGACAGCTGCAACACGTTTGGACAGTTCCACTTGTCCTTGCATGGAGTGTGGGGAATACACAATTACTTCCATAAAAATTCCTCCCGGCATGCGATATAGTTAAATACATGCCAGCAAAAAGAGATTCATTCCTCAAGGACAGGGTCCTTTTCTAGCTGTTCTTCGTTTTCCTCTACGAAATCATCTTCTGTTGTGATCGTCCCAGAATGCAGCTTCGTCATTCTCAAAGTGTACCTGCATTTGCGGTTATAGGCAATGAGCATGGCTTCGGCATAGCCAAGAGAGCCTGCTCCACGCTCTTTCGCAATACGAGATAACTGCCGAACAGACATGAATCCAACTTTCTCCTTGAAGGTCTCGTCACGAAGCTGATCACCGAATGCTACCACCATTTTTGCAACACCCGCCAATATATTTCCACCAAGAGAGTCAATATCTCCCTCCCATGTACCAACGCAGAGTCGCAAAGTTCGGTCAAGCACATGGTAACCATATTTGGCGTAGATCCGCTCCAACGTGGCAACAGCGCAGATCACGCCATATGCTTTGGTCGGTCCGATAGAAAGAGAATAGGATTCCACCAACCGCTTAATCACAAGCTGTTGTTCATTTCCCGCTTCGATATTGGCCATGAATATTTCGTAAGGCTTTAGGGGGCGCACGTGCTTCATCTGATTTGCAAAAATATCCGCTTCGTTTTGATAATCCAGACTATCATATATCATGCACCAAACGGGTGTCTCTCGTGAACCAGATACGGTGGCAACAATCTCAATAGTGTGCTGACCATTAAAGACATAGTTGATTCCATCGCGGCGGCTTACCTTTACTGGATTGATTTGGTTCAGGTCGAAATCCTCAATGGCCTTTTCAACCTGCGCCTGTGACAGTGGCCGCTGGTACTCCTGATTGGAAACAAGGTTCTTAATCGGGATTTGTTCGAAGTGGACATTCGGTACAAATCTGCTCAGGTCTTGCATGAATGTACCTCCCGGATATCTGAGAGCATCTCGGACACTTTCTCCTGTAGTGACAGCAGCACCGCCTCAAGCCTGTGTTTCGCGTCCATGGAAACGTCATTTATATTCGCATGATTTCTGGCTCGTTCGATGGAACTGACCCACGATGGAACCGTTAGAGTCAATCCGGTGATTTCGGCATCCGGGTCGTGCTTTGGTGTAACCTTAATAGGTGGTAAAGTTTCTGGCATAGGTGTAATTGGCTGATCCTCTATATTGACGAATTCTTTTCGAGTATCGCTGTAACTGGTGAAAGGGTGCTGCAGGTCTTCCGAGCTTGTCCCAATTCGCCTGATTTCCTCCGGTGGCATTTTAGAAAGTGCCACGAGGTTCTTGTGAGATATCTTGAAAGTCCCGGAGAGGACCTTACCGGGAAGTTCAGGATCTGACCGCCCTACAGCATCTAATGCCTTACTGAAGACCGCATACTTCTGCACGGCTCCAGTGGATACATTGTATTGAGAGCTAAATTTCTGGGCTGTACGTCGAAAGGTCTCTCCGCGCTCGCTCCTGTCTCTGCGCTTATATTGATTGAAACCGTTGATATTTGGTGGATACTTGCGTGCAACTTTCTCAAGTTCATATTGTTTGCCAATGAGGTAGCGTCTGGTTTCCTCTGTGATATTTCGGCGGCCGAGTTGGTTGCTGCAAATCCAAACAATGGCCCGTTCCCGATTCTCGAATGGCATCTCTCGCACGGCATAGGGGATGTGAAGCCGGTTGCATATCTCGTAACGGTTGTGACCGTCAATGATGATGTTATTCCATGTGATGATTGGATCACGGCAACCGTCTATTGAAAGATTCACTTCGAGTTGAAGATATTCATCTTTCCGCAAAGGCCGAATGAGTGCCTTGAATTCTGGATCGACCTCCAATACTGCAAACCCCTTACCCATTGATAGACGTTCACCTCTCATTTCTCTTTAAGGTTTTCATAGAGAAATAGGCCACTCTGTTTGCAACATCCACCTCGCCGCTTACACGATAGCTATATCGAAAGTCGAGAATACCAATCATATCGACTAAGGCTGACATAAGCGTACTGCTGTAAAACTCAACGGAGTGCTTTGTCAGCTGAAACTGCTGCACGTTGTTGGCTGTGCCTCCGGAAAGTGGGCGGTCTGAGCCAAGTATTGCAATAAGCATTTCTTCTGGATTGACCAGAAATTGAATATATTGCGGTCTCCCCATTTTATTTAGAGTGGATTTGTGTACGCGAAAGCGACCCCGACTCAGATCGATGGTCATGATTGCGCTGTTATCTGCACTATCCATTTTTGATCTCCTCCTGTACAGGTACTTCTGGTCGATGTGTGCCCGGAATCGGTGTAGCAGCCTCCCCAGATGCTATTGAGGATACTGTGTTATCCTTGATTCCATAAATCGCGTATCCATCAAAGATATTGATTTGCAGAGACTTCTGGTGTTCATGATAGGGCAAACCGAACTGATCCTTCCACCCGGCAGGGAAAACCGGTGTGCGAGCCGTCTTGGGCTTGCCTCCGTCCTTTGCGATACGTTGATATATCTCTGAAGCATTCAAATCGAAAGCAATCAGATACTCGTCATTGGCATGGATGACTTTCCCAAGCAGCTTGTACCGGTAATCGATATTCCAGTCCATCAGCTCAAAAAGCTTTGCAAAAAAGAACTTGCCCGTTACCTGTCGAGGTTTCCGTTTTCCACCAGATGTGTTGCACCACGCGAATGCGTCTCGCTCTGACTCGGCGCAAGGGCGTAGCGCAAGAATGTGCGACTCTCGATTGATCAAGAGCTGAGCACAGTCTGCATGGGGAAACTTGTTCAAGCAAGCAGTATTGACATAAACTTTGTAATTATTGAAGGTGATAGACGGCTCGAAAGTATGAGCGAAGAACTCTCTACGAACCACCTGATACCCATCAAAATCGAAGTCGTCACTAAGTTCGATCACATCGCCCGGGGCTGATGCATCAATGGTCATTGGCGTGACCGTGTCCTCTATGAAGGGAATAACGGTATCCTCATCGGCAATGCCAGACGGGAAATCCTGCGGCATTGGGAGGATAAAAGAACTCTGATTTTCTGTTTCCATTCTGTTCTCCTTTCATTCATCTCCGACAAGATCCAGTGCATCTCCGATTTGGCGCAGGCTGATGCAGAGGCAGCGGCAAAGCCGC
>OHCR01001108.1_pt1 | contig 12559 bp, 10 predicted proteins | sample 1566831 | NCBI WGS metagenome assembly OHCR01 (sample SAMEA3879516, study PRJEB24766) | human gut metagenome | biome: human-associated habitat; feature: feces | place: USA | collected 1985/1987
TGATAATAATGACGGCTGTGAGAATTATCAGGATAATTATGATAATGGCGGCTATTCTGACGATGAAAACGATTATTCCGATGATGATACAGAGGATAACGATGACGCTTCCAGAAAGAAGCTCTTTGCAATTACTGCCACTATCACAGTGGGTATACTTGTGGTGGTCATTCTTGCTATAGTTGCAGGATATAAGATCTTCGGCTTTGGCGGAACAAATAATAAGACCACTACTACAAAGCCAAAAACAACTGTTTCCGCTGATGACGACAGTAAGGGAGGAGTGTTCGTCGATACCGAGAGCAGTGCAGTTTCTACTGACACAAATACCACTACCTCACAGCCGGCTGACGAAAGCTCAACACCAGCCACCGAAACCTCTGCACCTGATACAGAAACAACGACAACTACCACAACAACTGCCTCAGATACAGAAACTACAACAACTACCACAACTAAAGCAGACTCAAAGCCTGACGAAACTACAACAACTACATCAGCCGAGAGCGGAGATTCTGCAAAGGCTGTCGCCGCTATCACAGCTCAGATAGACGGCAAGGTGTCTTCATATGAATACAGAACTGAGGACGCAGGCTTCATGTACTATTACGTCTTTACAGAAGACGGCCACGGCTACAGCGCCGCATATAATAAGGCAGACGGCTCAGTTGTACTTGTACAGAGCTACTGATTTTAAATAGAATATCACCGATTTTACAAAGTGCGTTTTCCTTGTGAGAACGCACTTTTTTTGTTTATACAAACGTATTTTACATTGTGCATAGCAGTGTAAAGCCCGTTTTTGTGTGTAAATTCCTTTGCAAACATCTTACAATGACTTTACTATACTTCGGTTACTGATTTTACAATGCTGATGTATCATAAGTATATCACCTGAATAGAAATAACATGAAGACCTGCACACAGGGTGCAGAGAGAAAAGGTGCAAATCAAAAAGCCCAAAGGGCAAGTATAAGAAAGAGGTTTTATATCATGAAAACAAGAACATCAAAACTGGCAGCGATCTTTACATCAGTTGCACTTGCAGCCACAATGCTCGCAAGCTGCGGAGGAAGCTCAGATAAGATCACAGTTATCTCCCGTGAGGACGGCTCAGGAACAAGAGGCGCATTCATCGAGCTGACAGGTATCGAGGAAAAAGACTCTAACGGCAACAAGACCGATAACACAAAGAAAGACGCCCTTATCTGTAAGTCAACAGACGTTGTGCTTACTCAGGTGTCAGGAGATAAGAACGCTATCGGCTATATCTCATTCGGCTCACTGAACGATACAGTAAAGGCTCTTAAAGTAGAGGGCGTTGAGCCTTCAACAGCAACTATCGAAAGCGGTGATTATAAAATAGTAAGACCTTTCAATATCGCTGTTAAAGACGGGCTGTCAGACGCCGCTCAGGACTTTGAGAACTATATCCTCAGCTCCGAGGGTCAGGATATCATCGAAAAGGCAGGCTACATAAAGATCGACAAGAGCGCAGCAGCTTACGCTTCAAACAACGCTTCCGGTAAGGTAGTAGTCAGCGGTTCATCATCAGTAACACCGGTTATGGAAAAGCTTGCAGAAGCATATCAGAAGGCAAACACAAACGTAACAGTAGACGTTCAGCAGTCAGACTCCTCAACAGGTATCAAGGATGCTATCAACGGCACATCTGATATCGGTATGGCTTCAAGAGATATCTCAGACGACGAGCTTTCACAGGGTATCAAGTCTGTAACTATCGCTCAGGACGCTATCGCAGTTATCGTAAATAAGGATAACGCAGTTGAAGATATCACAATGGACGAAATAAAGTCTATCTATACAGGCTCAAAGACAACATGGTCTGACGAAAGCAAATAAGCTATCAAGTTAATTCTCCATAAAGATTTGCACAAGACAAAACTTTGGGCGGCACAGCAAATTGTCGCCCCGTTTGTCTGAGCAAAAAACAAGTGAAAAATTTTCAGAGGTGATAATTACGTTGACGGAAAACACAGCGGTGGCAGCGAATACAGCCGCTCAGAAGCCAACAGCAAAACAAAGTTCCCACCTGCTTGAGAAAGCGATGAAAGCATTGTTTTTCCTTTGCGCCTGCGTTTCAGTTGCGGCAGTAATAGTAATATGTATCTTTATGTTCGCTAAAGGCTGTCCTGCGATCGCCAAAATAGGCGTGGGAAACTTTCTCTTCGGAACAGACTGGAGTCCTAGAAACGTCCCTGCTTCATATGGTATCTTCCCTATGATAGTCGGCTCTCTCTACTGCACCGCAGGAGCAATAATGATCGGTGTGCCGATCGGACTTTTAACAGCGATATTTATGGCAAAGTTCTGTCCTAAAAAGCTTTTCAAGTGGCTCATGCCTCCAATAAATCTTCTTGCAGGCATACCGTCCATTGTATACGGCTTTTTCGGCATGGTAGTTGTAGTTCCTATCATAAGAAACCTTTTCGGCGGAACAGGAAACAGCGTGCTTACAGTTTCCATTATCCTCGGTATCATGATACTTCCTACTATCGTGGGCATGAGCGTGAGCGCACTTAAAGCCGTTCCTGACAGTTACTATGAGGGTGCAGTCGCCCTTGGCGCAACACACGAAAGAGCAGTTGCAACAGTCGTTTTCCCTGCCGCAAAGTCAGGCATACTCGCAAGCGTTATCCTCGCAGTGGGCAGAGCAATAGGCGAAACAATGGCAGTTATCATGATAGCAGGAAACTCCACTATCATTCCACACTCCCTCCTGGACAGCGTCCGTACCCTCACAGGCAATATCGTAATCGAAATGAGCTATGCCGAAGGACTTCACTATGACGCCCTTATCGGAACAGGCGTTGTGCTGTTCGTGTTCATTCTTCTTCTGAACCTTTGCTTTAACCTTGTCACAAACAGAAAGGATAAAGGGTGATAAAAATGTCAGACAGAATGAAAACCTATAAAACACACCCCATGTCATTGGTGTTTAATATCCTAACCAAAATAGCAGTTGTGCTTACTATAAGCGTGTTCGTTCTTATCGTGGGCTATGTGGTGATAAAGGGCGTTCCTTATCTGAAACCGTCCCTCTTCGCAAAGACCTATACCACCGAGAACGTGTCAATGCTCCCCGCTATCGTGAACACCTTTGAAATGCTTCTGGTGTCCCTGGCAATAGCCGCACCTCTGGGCATATTCTGCGCAATATATCTCGTTGAGTATGCAAAGAAAGGCAATAAATTCGTCAGAGTAATAAGACTTACTACAGAAACACTTTCAGGTATCCCGTCCATAGTGTACGGACTTTTCGGAAATATGTTCTTTGTGCTTGCCCTCAACTGGAAGCTCTCAATGCTCTCAGGCGCTTGCACATTGGCGATAATGGTGCTTCCGCTCGTGATCCGTTCTACCGAGGAAGCGCTGAAATCTGTAGACGACAGCTTCCGTGAGGGCAGCTACGGACTTGGCGCAGGAAAGCTCAGAACTATCTTCGTTATCGTTCTGCCTCCTGCAATAAGCGGTATCCTCTCAGGCGTTATCCTTGCAATGGGAAGAATTTTCGGCGAAACAGCCGCCCTTATCTATACCGCAGGAACTATCGCCAAGTATGCAGGTCTTACAGATTCAGGACGTACCCTTTCTATCCATATGTATTCACTTTCAAACGAGGGACTTTATATGAACGAAGCAAGCGCTACAGCAGTTGTCCTGTTGGCAGTAGTCCTGCTTCTTAACGAACTTGCGTCCCTTGTTGCCAGAAAGCTTTCCAAAGGAGGAAACTAATAAATGACACAGCCAAAATTGCAGGTGAAAAACTGCGATCTCTTTTACGGAGATTTTCAGGCTCTCAAAAATATAAACTTGTCCATAGCCGAAAAGGAGATAACCGCATTCATAGGCCCTTCAGGCTGCGGAAAATCCACTCTTCTTAAATCCCTCAACCGTATGAACGACCTCGTAGAGGGCTGTAAGATAACAGGCGATTTTACCCTTGACGGGGAGAACATCTATAAAGATATGGAAATAACCGAGCTTAGAAAGCGTGTGGGAATGGTTTTCCAGAAACCAAACCTCTTCCCGATGTCCATATATGATAATATCGCATACGGCCCAAGAACTCACGGCATAAAGAAAAAAGCCGACCTTGACGAGATAGTCGAAACAACTCTCCGTCAGGCTTCCGTGTGGGACGAAACAAAGGACAGACTTAAAAAGTCAGCCCTGGGTATGTCAGGCGGACAGCAGCAGCGTATCTGTATCGCAAGAGCACTTGCCGTAAAGCCGGAGGTGCTTCTTATGGACGAGCCTACATCAGCCCTTGACCCTATCTCCACTATCAAAATAGAGGAGCTTGCCACAGAACTTAAAAAAAATTACACTATCGTTATCGTCACCCATAATATGCAGCAGGCGACCCGTATATCCGATAAAACAGCCTTTTTCCTCCATGGCGAGATAGTCGAGTTCGACGAAACTCAGCGTATCTTCTCCAATCCTAAGGAACAGAAAACTCTCGAGTATATCACAGGACGTTTCGGATAAACGCTTTGGAAATATAGGTGAAAGGAAGAAATATCTATGCGTGCGAATTTTGACAATAAGCTCAGCGAGCTTAACAAAAAGCTGCTTTCTATGGCAGCAATGACAGAGCAGATAATCGCAATGTCAATAAAATCTCTTGAAGAGCAGGATACAAAGCTTGCCCGTGAAACGGTGGAGTTTGACGCCAAGATAAACGAGGCGGAGCGTGAGGTAGAGAGGATCTGTCTTAACCTGCTCTTGCAGCAACAGCCTGTTTTTGCCGAGGATCTCAGACGTGTGTCCGCTGCACTTAAAATGATAACCGATATCGAGCGTGTTGGCGATCAGTCAGCAGATATTGCAGATCTGAATATCCAGCTTATAAAGAAAAAGCAGAAATGGGATCTTAGCGATATCAGTGAAATGGCAAGAGCCGCCACACAAATGGTGAACGACGCTATCGACGCCTATGTGAACGACGACGAGAACCTTGCTCGAAAGGTCATAAGCTCTGACGATAAAATAGACGAGCTTTTTGTAAAGACCAAGGATAAGATAATCGACGAGATAGCCGCCGATAAAGCAAACGGTGAAAAAGCTATAGATACCCTCATGGTGGCAAAATACTTCGAGCGTATCGGTGACCATGCGGTAAATATCGCAGAATGGGTGGTATTCTCCGTAACAGGCGTGCACAAAACCGAGAGAATAATGTAAAATACGAAAGCTTACAAATGGCGGGCTGTCGAGGGCGCCAGCCCCTACATAAGACAATGTATTTACATAATTTGTAGGGGAGCGACGCAGTTTCTGCTTTGTTCAGCTTTTATGACACTCTAAAAGGCGGAAATACCGCCTTTTTGCTCTTCTTGTACGATTTTACTCAGATTTTACTCAGCCTGATTTGTTATTTTACAATTATGTTGTATAATGTTCATTGTAAACATTGTAACAATAGTGTAAAATTATTATCAGGGAGTGTCAGTATGACGATTTTTAATGTTCTGACCCTTATAGGCGGTCTTGCAATGTTCCTTTACGGAATGAATGTAATGGGTAACGGGCTGGAAAAACTCGCAGGAGGAAAGCTTGAAAAAATATTTGAAAGGCTCACCTCAAACCCTATCAAGGCAATGTTGCTTGGACTTTCTGTAACAGCGGTCATTCAGTCTTCCTCAGCCACTACAGTAATGCTGGTGGGCTTTGTAAACGCAGGCATCATGAAGCTCCATTCCGCCATAGGCGTTATAATGGGCGCAAATATCGGTACTACCGTAACAGCGTGGATATTGTCTTTGTCAGGACTTAGCGGCGACAGCTTTATTATCAATATGCTCAAGCCGTCCTCGTTCTCGCCTATCCTTGCGATAATAGGCGTTGCAATGCTGACGTTCTCCAAAAATGATAAGAAAAAGGATATCGCATCTATACTCGTAGGCTTCGCAGTGCTCATGTTCGGAATGGACTCAATGAGCGGTGCAGTCGCACCTCTTAAGGACGTTCCTGAGTTCGCAGAAGTGCTTCTCTGGTTCAAAAACCCTATTCTGGGCGTTCTTGCAGGCGCACTTCTTACCGCTATCATTCAGTCCTCATCTGCTTCCGTTGGTATCCTTCAGGCTCTCTCAGCCACAGGTGCAATAACCTTCGGCTCAGCGCTTCCTATAATTTTAGGACAGAATATAGGTACTTGCGTAACAGCACTGCTTTCATCAATAGGCACAAGCAAAAACGCAAAGCGTGTTGCAGTTGTCCACCTCTATTTTAATATAATAGGAACAGTGCTTTTCCTTACAGTGTTCTATCTGCTCAATGCCTTTATCGGCTTCTCGTTCGTTGACGGAGTTGTGGGCGCAAAGGAGATAGCTATTGTGCATACTATATTCAACCTGTCAACATCTATCATACTTCTGCCATTTATCAAAGTCCTTGAAAAGCTTGCCTACCTCACAGTCAAAGACAAAGAGGGGGAGGGAAATAAGGACAATATCGAAGAGCAGTTCAAGCTTCTTGACGAAAGATTTCTCCAGTCACCGTCTTTTGCAGTTGAAAAGTGCAGAGAGCTTACAAACCGCATGGGCGAGATAGCAAAAGAAAGCATAGACATGGCAATGAGCATCTGCGTCGATAAGTACGATAAGGAAAAGGCAGAGCAGATAGCCGCAAATGAAGCAGCCGTCGACCTTTATGAGGATAGACTCGGCACATATCTTGTAAAGCTTTCGAGCCGAGATCTTTCCGCAAAGGATTCTCAGTCAGTTTCAACTATACTTCATGTTATAGGCGACTTTGAACGTATCTCCGACCACGCCATGAACATGGTGTCCGTTGCCGAGGAAAAACAGCAGAAGGATCTGAATTTCACATCACAGGCAACAGCCGAAGTAAAAGTCATGTGCAGTGCCGTAAGAGATGTTTTGGATATCGCCATGGAAGCCTTTGAAAAGCACGATCTGGAGCTTGCCACAAGAGTTGAACCGCTTGAGGAAGTGGTGGATAAGATAAGAACAAAGCTTAAAAACCGCCATGTAAAAAGACTTCAAACAGGCGAGTGTACCATAGAAATGGGCTTTGTGTTCTCCGATCTGCTCACAAATTTGGAAAGGGTTTCAGACCATTGCTCAAATATAGCGGTCTGCCTTATACAGGAAAACGACGAAAGCTTTGACGTCCACGAGTATGTTCAGATGCTTAAAAATTCAGGCGAGGGCTTTGACGGACAGGTCAAGCGCTACAGCGAGAAATACGCTCTGCCTGCTAAAGAGTTTTAACGAAAAGGGGTAAGATCTATGGCACTTATATATTGTGTAGAAGACGATGACGGAATAAGAGAGCTTATATCCTGCGCACTTAAATCGGGCGGATATGAGGTGAAAGCATTTCCAAAAGCAAAACCGTTTTATGAAGAGATAAGAAACAAAGAGCCTTCGCTGGTGCTTCTTGACATAATGCTTCCTGACGAGGACGGATATTCTATACTTTCAAAGCTAAAAAAAGACAGCCACACTCAGGACGTCCCTGTTATAATGCTTACCGCAAAATCAAGCGAGCTTGATAAGGTGTCAGGTCTTGAAATGGGCGCAGACGACTATATAACAAAGCCGTTCGGCGTAATGGAACTGCTTTCAAGAATAAAAGCCGTTTTAAGACGTGCAGGCAAGCAGAATGCCGAAGCCGATGTCATAGAAGAACAGGGCGTATCCCTTGACGCATCAAGACGTATCTGTACATATAACGGTCAGGAGGTCGTTTTGACCTATAAGGAATTTGAGCTTTTGATGTATCTTATGCGCCATAAGTCCATAGCCGTGAGCCGTGATAAGCTTATGGAAATGGTCTGGGGCTATGAGTTTGCAGGGGAAACAAGAACTGTTGATATGCACATCAAGACCCTCAGACAAAAGCTTGAAGCCGCAGGCTGTACGGATCTTATCAAAACAGTCCGTGGCATAGGCTACAAAATATAAAAATTTTCAGATAAGGAGGAACAGCATATGCAGAAAAAACTCTATAAAGTCATGACGATACTTGTTTCATGTACAGTGCTGTTTTTCCTTTTAGTAGCAGGCTCTCTTGGTTATTCTACCTATCAGCGTTTCACTAAAAATGAGCTTAAATCCGCTGCAAAGCTCGTTGCCGCAGGAAACAATAAACCCTCAGAAATGGCTGATATTTTGGAAAGATCAGTAGAATATGATGTCCGTGTCACCTTCATCGACGCACAGGGCAGTGTAAAATATGACTCTGAAGCAGATCCCGCCAAAATGGAAAACCACTCAGACCGTGAAGAGTTCAAAGAGGCTATGGCAAATGACGAGGGCGAATTCACAAGATTTTCCAAAACCCTTGGATATACTACATATTATTATGCCATAAAATATGACGGCGGCGTGCTGAGATTTTCTACAGATAAGGAAAACCTTGCAGGGGTGTTCCTTGCAGTGATACCAATGCTGGTGGTGTTCGCAGGAGGAATAATCTTTATCACCACCATAATCTCCATAAAGCTTTCAGAAAGCATGATAAAGCCGATAAATTCCCTTGTAAAACAGCTTGACCTGAGGAACGAGAATATCGGTCAGTTTGAAACGCCTTATGAAGAACTTGAACCTATCATAAAAAATGCAGACGTTCTTATGGGACGAATACATAAGAACATGAATAAAATAAAGGCAGAGAGAGAAAAAATATCACTTATCACTGAAAATATGGTTGAGGGCATGATACTTCTTGACGAGGACATGACAGTGCTTTCTGTAAATAAGAGCGCCTTGAAAATTCTCGGCAACAGCTTTGATCCTACGGAGCATACCAAGATAAACCATATGACCAACGATCAGCAGATAATAGGTCTGCTTGAAGAAGCCAAGGAAAGCGGTGCAGCAAAAGGTATCATCACAGAAAAAAGCCGTTTTTACCGTACCTTTGCAAATAAGGTCTACAGCGAAAATACCCTTGATTTTGGTATCATAATCTTCTTTGTTGACGTAACAGAGGAGATACAAAGCGAGCAGATACGCCGTGACTTCTCAGCCAACGTATCTCACGAGCTTAAAACTCCGCTTACCACCATAAAAGGCTTTGGCGAGCTTCTTGAAAACGGCATTTTCACCAAGGAAGAGGACGTGAAGAAATACGGCGGTATGATATATCGTGAAAGCGAAAGACTTTTGTATCTTATAAACGATATTATCAGGCTTTCCCAGATAGAAGAGCAGGAACACGTTTTGTCTGATAAAATAGACCTGCTGAAAACCGCCCATGACGTAGAGGAGATACTCCGTCACAAGGCAGATAATAGAGAGGTCACAATGACCATTGAGGGCGAACCTGTTCAGATATACGGCAATCAGAGCTATATCACAGAACTGTTTTTAAATCTCATGGACAACGCCATAAAGTACAATCATGAGGGCGGAAGCCTGAATGTAACGGTCGGCATAGAGGACGGCAAAGCCGTGGCAGTGTTCAGCGACACAGGCATAGGCATATCCGACGAACATCAAAGCCGAATCTTTGAACGTTTTTACCGAGTTGATAAAAGCCGTTCCAAGAAGATAGGAGGCACAGGCTTAGGGCTTTCTATAGTAAAGCATATAGTCGCATATCACAGCGGTGAGATATCCCTTGAAAGCGAGCTTGAAAAGGGAACTACCATAACAGTGAAACTGCCTTTCAACGAGCCTGAAACACAGCAGGCTGAGGAAACAGCGGTAACAGAATAATAACCACGCCGTTCTGACGAGAAGTCGGAACGGCGTTTTGGTCAGGTACATGGTATACAAATTATTGAGAGGAAGGGTGATAAAGAAAGGACAAAAAAACAAGCGGGCGACCAAAGGTCGAACCAGTATGTCGCAAAAGTGTTAAATCAACGTGCGAACGCTGTTCACCTCTACAAAAAAATCATCGCCGCAGGCGATACCATAATTCCTCATTCCTCATTTACCTCCCCCTGTTGCATTTTCTCCCTAAGTGTGCTATAATGACCTCAACAGACTTTATCTTATGGAGGTAACAAAATGTCAGAAGAAAACAAAAACGTTCAGGAAACCAAGGACGATAAAAAGGAAGGCAACGTCCTTGCAGGCTTCGTTCTCTACACAGACGCTAACATGGATTGGCTCAGATTTAAAAAGTTTCTGAAAGACGATTGGAACATCGTTCCGCAGGACGATGTAAAAGACAACGCTATGGTATTCAAGGTTGGCGATATGGTGGTCGCTTGCTCACTTATGCCTAACCCAGTTCCTAACAAGGAAGCTGAAAATGCGGCAAAGTATAATATTCTCTGGAAAGAGGGCGCAAACGAGGTCGCTAAGCATCAGGCGCACGTTATGCTCGCTGTAATGAATAAAACAAGCGCTGTTGAGCAGGCTATCCTCTTTGCAAAGGTGGCAAGCTCTCTGCTCAAGCTCGATAACGCTATCGGTATCTATAAAGACCCGACAGTTTATGAGAAGAATTTCTATGTGAATTTCGCCGAAACTATCAAAGACGGCGAATATCCAATGCCTATACTTATTTATACCGGTATGTATCTTGCTAAAACTGGTCTTTGCGCTTTCACATCAGGCATGAGATTTTTCGGATATGAGGAAATGGAGATAGTTGACTCTCCAAAACAGCCTAACGACCTACTAGGCTTCCTGCTTTCTATCTCCGAGTATGTGCTTTCTGAGGGCGTTGAGCTTAAAGACGGCGAAACTATCGGCTTCTCTGAGGAGCAAAAGCTCCCTATCACTCTGTCAGACGGCGTGAGCGTTCCGGGCAAGACCCTGAAAATAAAGTATTAAACAGCGTAAATGCGTGACTTTCTGTAGGGGCGGACATTGTTTGCCCGTTATCGGTCACTTGCACATGATTTTTAGATATTTCTAAGCCGTACAATTTGTGCGGCTTTTTTTGTGCATAACCGAAAAACTTTCCGCAGACCTCTGTTTTAATTGACTTTTAGTGTGTTCAGTGATATACTTAAATGTGTATCGACTTTTGTCGGAATAAGCCGACAATGGCTGTTTTATCAATTTTTGTTAGGAGTTTTGTTGTGGTATTTGCAGATCTTTTTTTCTTGTATTTTTTCCTGCCTGTGTGCCTGATATGCTATTTTATCACACGCAGTACAGCCATAAGAAATGCAGTACTGGTGGTGTTTTCACTTATCTTTTACGCATGGGGCGAGCCTGTCTGGGTGAGTATCCTCATAGTTTCCTCTCTTGTGGACTACATAAATGGTCGGGTGATAGAAAAACACCCCGAAGGCTGGCAGGCAAAAGCGGCGCTTGCATGGTCGCTTGTCTTTAACCTTGGAGTGCTGTTCGGTTTCAAGTATACGGCGTTCTTTGTGGAAAATCTCAACAATTGGTTTGGCCTAGGCATACCGGTGCCTAATATCGTTTTGCCTATCGGTATCTCTTTCTATACGTTCCAGACTATTTCCTATACCGTCGATTGCTATTGGGGCAAGGTCAAGCCGCAGAAAAACTTCGGCAGATTTCTTTTGTATGTATCCATGTTCCCACAGCTCGTTGCAGGACCTATCGTAAGATACTCCGTTATCGGCGAGGAGATAAACGAAAGAAAGACCACCGCCAAGGATATCTCCGACGGCTTTTCAAGAATAATCCTCGGACTTGGCAAAAAGGTCATAATCGCAAATAATCTCAGCACCATTGTAACAGCCCTTTTCGGCTCTGCTTCAAACGGCTATGAAAATATAAAGACCCTCTCTGTGGCAGGCACATGGCTTGGCGCAATTCTTGTGGGTCTGTGGTATTATTTTGACTTCTCAGGCTATTCAGATATTGCTATCGGTCTTGGCAGGATATTCGGCTTCCACTTTGATGAGAACTTTAAATATCCTTTTATCTGCAAAACTATCTCAGAGTTCTGGCAGAGGTGGCATATCTCCCTTAGCTCATTTTTCAGAGATTATGTGCTTTATCTCCCTATCTTCGGCAAAAGAAGAAAATACGGAGGACTTTTCCTTGTATGGTTCTGCACAGGACTTTGGCACGGCGCAAGCTGGAACTTTGTGCTGTGGGGGCTGTACTATGGTGTTTTGCTGCTTGCCGAGAAGTTTATTTTCGGAAAGTATTTGGAAAAACTGCCGGCTCTCTTTCAGCACATCTACTGTATGTTCTTTGTCATGCTCGGCTGGAATCTGTTTGTGTTTGACGATATAGGATGCGGAATCGGCTTTCTGAAATCATTATTCGGTATTTACGGGCAGGGACTGTTGAATCGCGAAACGATTTACCTGCTATATAACCATGCGGTGTTACTGGCTTTTTGTATTATCGGCAGCACAAAGCTGCCGCAGCGGTTCGGGAAATGGGTGTGTGCAAAGCTGGAAAACAGAACGCTTTCTCTTGCCATTGTCCAAAACGCATTTTATATCGTGGTCTTTCTCCCGTCGGTGGCGTGGCTTGTGGACGCAAGCTTTAATCCGTTTTTGTATTTTCGGTTTTAATGGCGGAGGTGAGCAAAAGAGTGGATCAAACAAAGAAAAAAAGAATGCAGTCGTGGATAACCGTATCGGTATTCTGCATTTTGATATTCGGTTTTT
>OHCR01001114.1_pt1 | contig 12483 bp, 9 predicted proteins | sample 1566831 | NCBI WGS metagenome assembly OHCR01 (sample SAMEA3879516, study PRJEB24766) | human gut metagenome | biome: human-associated habitat; feature: feces | place: USA | collected 1985/1987
TACTCCTACTCCTACTCCTACTCCTACTCCTACTCCTACTCCTACTCCTACTCCTACTCCTCTACCCTCCCTTCCGGACTTCTCCGACACGAGCTACGAAATGTTTCCGAACCGGCAAAAGAAAACCCCGCACATATAGAATGCGGGGTTTTCTTTTCTCAAATCCTTAAAACGGCTAAAAGTGAGCCATAAATTCCAGGACGATCTTGTCGTGTTCGGAAACTTTGGGGACGACACCCTTGTCGTAAAAATACATCTCATAGTTGAGCCGGATATCGGCCATAAAAGGCAATCCGAAGCTGAACGTAATGCCTGCCGTGACGCGATGACGCTCCAGATCATTGACGAACAGCAGACCGTTGTCGTCGGGAATGCCGTTGCTGTGATCGGACATATAGTCGTAACGGCCTGCGAACGACATCTTTTTGAAGACACGGCGCAAAGGCAGGTCATAACAGAAAAATCCGTCGAAGGCATTCACGCCCGCGAACGAATTGCGGGCATACTCCTTACGCAGATACTCGGCCTCGAAGAACCAACCGCCCAAGCGGTAGGAGCACCCCACGTCGTAAAGGTGAATCCGCGTATCGGCAGGACGGGTCGTCTGGTAGCTCACCACGAAATTCATCCCCTCGGCAAAACCGAACTGCGCCTTTGCCGCATAGTTGAATTTGTCGGTCCAGAAATCCTTCTGGTCGTCGATACCCGACCCGTTGAACATACCGACTTGCAGGTTGATCGGAACCTTCTCGCCGAATTTCCAGCCCAGGGTGGCTCCGACATCGCGGACGCTGCCCACCTGCTTGGCGATGAACGAACGGTTCGCAAAATACTGCGTATGGGGGGAACGGTGAGCATCGATGGTAAACGGGACCCGCATAAATCCGATCGTGAAACCGAGTCCCTTATAGAGTTTGGTCCCCAGATACGCATTGACCATCTTGATCTTTCCCTCGTCCGAGAGGTCGATCTCCATACAGTAAGCCAGTTTCGAATAGATCTCGCCGGCCACGCCGAAGCGGGCGTTGCGAACCTGGAAGCGGGCATCGCCCTCGCCGGGCTGGTACTCGAATTTGGCCCGGAGCGTTCCCAACAGGTCGATCGTCACGGGTGGAGCCTTTTTCTCCTCCTTTTGTGCTCCCGAAGCTGCCGAAATTTCGAAATGAGTCTGAACTCGGACTCCTTCGTCCTCGTCATCATCCTCATCTTCGTCATCATCCTCATCGTCGTTCTCACGACCGTCGCCCTTGTCACGCCTCCTGTCCTTCTGCGAAAGCTCGCCCTGCCCGACGTTCTCGTCCTGCCCGGCATCCGTCCGCACCGCAGCGGCACGATCGTCGTCATCCGTATCGACATCTTTTTCCTGTTTCGGGTGATTCGTACTCTCCGGCTGCGACTCGATGACCATCTCTTCCAGATCGTCCTGCACGGGTATCGTTTCCACATCCACCCTCTCCACCGGAGGTTGCTGGGCCGCTGCGGACAACGACATACTCATCGCAAGGCATAATAAAAACCATCCGGCCACTCTGCGGGTAAAATTCTCCATAGGCAACTCTATTCTCTTTTATCTTGTCGTCAGATACGGGCCACAGGCATAATACATTGATTGAAACCTATTTAACCCTTTCAAAATATCTCGTGTTCCGCAAATATAGACAAAAACAGTGCAAATGACACTGTTTTTGTCTATCGCAGGTTCAAAATACGACTTATTACTTATTTGGTAAACTTATTACAAGCCTTCAGCAACTGACGCAACGTATCGACTAATTCCTGGGACTCCTGCAGCGTAATCAGATAGACGAGCGAAACATGCAGGCTGTTGCCCTCCTCCTGCACCCGGTACATCTGGGTCTTGCGCTCGGTCGAGATGGATTCGCGCAACCCTTCGGCTTCGATCAGCACGTTCTCGATATCCGAATAGTCGTTCTGCTCCATCATGCGGCGAATCTCGACCATCAGGTTGAAAATCCGGGTCCGAATGGGCAGGAACTCCCGCAGATAAACTTTGGGCATCGGGTTGAAGTTATTGCCGACATGCTCCTTGCACGGCTCGCAAAGACGTTTGAGACAGTAATAAAGTTGCTCGGAAGCATTGCTCGCCGTGTGGAACCAGGTGTTCTTTTCGAGCGCCAGGTTGCGGTCGATACGGCGCATGGCGAGCATCTGCCGACGACGCACCCGCTTGAGCAGGTCTTTTTCTCCTCCGAGCGCCCGTTCAGCTTTGCGCAGGCTCTTGATATCCTCCTTCAGCAAACCGTCGGTAATCTGACGGAAGGTCGATTCGGCGAACGTTACCGATGCCATGAGCGACTCGGTCATATGTCGGCGGAGCAACGTCCACACTTCGGCCTTGTCGCGGGAAGTCATCATCCCCTTGAAAACATCATCGTGCTCGGCCTTCATCTTCCGGCGGTAGCGGATATTGCTGCGTATCAGGAAGAGAATCGTCAGCGCTACGACCACGACCATAGCGATCGTACCGCCGTAATAGATAGCAAGCGCGAGCAGGAACGTCGCCACGAAAGCCGCACCGGCCGTAATGAACCAGCCGCCGATCACGGAAATCACACCCGTAATGCGGAATACGGCGCTCTCGCGGCCCCAGGCCTTATCGGCCAGCGAAGAACCCATCGCCACCATAAAGGCCACGTAAGTAGTCGAAAGAGGCAACTTGAGCGAGGTGCCCAATGCGATCAGCAAGCTGGCCAGCAGCAGATTGACCGCCGCACGTACCATATCGAAAGCGGCACCGTTCTCCAGAATCGCCTCGTCCTTATCGAAGCGTTTCCCGAGCCAGCGCTTCAGTCCCTGCGGCATCGCATTGTCGATTCCGGTAGCGAGGGACGACGAAGCACGCACGATACTCCGGGCCAGCCCCGACGAACCGAACATCTCGTCGCCGGCATCCTGACGGGCCAGATCCACCGAGGTCTTGATAACGCCCCGGGCCTTCCGCGAAGTGGTCAGGGCGACGATCATCACCACGCCCGAAAGAGCCAGGAAAATGAAGGGCGTCCGGGCAGGCGCGTTCAGCGAATCCATCAGGAAGGTTTCGGATCCGTTGCCGTTGGCGACGTAATCCATATAGGAAGAGTAGCCCGTCAGAGGTACGCCCACGAAATTCACCAGGTCGTTTCCGGCGAAGGCCAGTGCCAGGGCGAAAGTTCCCAGCAGCGTGACTACCTTGAAAATATTGATCCGACACCAGTGGAGCACCTGCGAGAGAAGGCAGAAGAAGATGAAGCAGCCGGCCACCAGGTGACGGGTATAGGTAGAAATCCACTCCGACAGTTCGGGTGTCATGAACGACGAATCCTTCATACCCTTGATCAGAATGAAATAGATGATCGCCGTCATCGCCACACCGCCGAACAGCGCGGCGGACCACTTCATGTGCGACTTATAATTGAAAGTAAAGATCAATCGGGCGATATATTGCACCACTGCGCCGAATACGAATGCGATCGCCACCGAAAGGAAGATGGCCATGATGACCGACAAAGCCTTTTCCGAATTCAGCATATCGGCAAAGGTAAGCCCCGTATCGTCTGCGGCCAGCTTGACCATCGCCAGAGCGAACGCACCTCCCAGCAACTCGAAAACGATCGACACGGTAGTCGAAGTCGGCAGCCCCAGGGTATTGAAGGTGTCCAGAAGAATCACGTCGATTGCCATGACCGCCAGGCAGATACACATGATATCCTGGAAATAGAACTGTTCGGGCCTGAAAATCCCGTGCCGGGCGACATCCATCATACCGTTGCTCATGACGGCGCCGCACAGGATACCCACCGCAGCTACACCCATGATCCACTTGAACGAAGCGGCCCGGGCGCCGACGGCCGACCCCAGGAAATTCACGGCATCGTTGCTGACACCCACCACCAGATCGAAAATCGCCAGCAGAAAGAGGAAGAGGACAATGCCTAAATAGATTGATTCCATACTTTTTTAATTGGTTTTACGCCTAAAGTTATCATTCGGGAACAAAAGTACCGGGCGGAAATGATAACGACGTTTCAAACCTGTTACAAACCCGTTACAAAATCCGGGAAATGCCTCGTTTTTATGAACCGTCTGTTACAATTCCGTGAAATTTCGATCCTTCCGGATTTGCGAAACCGTTTTATTCCCTAATTTTGACGCGTCGAATCAATACGAAGGTCATGGGGAAATACAAAATTCTGGTGGTGGACGACGAAGAGTCGCTGTGTGAAATCCTGAAATTCAACCTCGAACTCGAAGGATACGAAGTGGATGTGGCTTACAGCGCCGAACAAGCGCTGGCGATGCATCCCGAACGTTATTCGCTGCTGCTGCTCGACGTAATGATGGGAGAGATCAGCGGCTTCAAAATGGCCCGTATGCTCAAGTCCTCGCCCGAAACGGCTGCCGTGCCGATCATCTTCTGCACGGCCAAAGACACCGAAGACGACACCGTTGCGGGCTTGAACCTGGGTGCCGACGACTATATCTCCAAACCCTTCTCGATGCGCGAAGTGACGGCCCGGGTACGGAGCGTGCTGCGCCGCTCGCAAGCCCGGCAGGAGGAGGAAGCCATCTGTTTCGAAGGGCTCTGCCTCGACCTGCAGAGCAAGGTCTGCCGGGTGAACGGACAGGAGGTTCCCCTGACCAAAAAGGAGTTCGAAATCCTCACCCTGCTCCTTTCCCACCCTAGGGTGATCTTCTCGCGCGAACAGATCCTCGCCCGGGTCTGGAACAACGAAGTGATCGTCCTGGACCGCACGATCGACGTAAACATCACGCGCCTGCGCAAGAAAATCGGGCCCTACGGCTCGCATCTGGTGACCCGCCTGGGCTACGGCTATGGATTTGAAAAGTAAACACTCCTATCAGACGCAATCGTTCCTCTGGCTGCTGGGCTTCTCGTGGCTGCTCATCGTCTGCTTCGTCGGCTTCCAATACCACCGGGAGAAGGAGCTGCGCACGGAGCTGCTCGATTCGCAGTTGCAGATCATCAACGCCCAACTGGAAGAGGCTTTGAGCAATGCACGCACTCCCCACGACTTTTTCGATGCGCACTCCGACTTCTTCGAGGGGCTGCGCATCACCCTGATCGACCTGGACGGTACGGTCGTCTATGACTCCGAAGAACCCCCGGCCGAGATGTCGAACCACCTCGACCGGCCGGAAGTGGCGGCCGCCCTCACCGACGGTCACGGCTATACGATCCGCCGCCAGTCGGAGAACAACGGGCGCACCTACTTCTACTCCGCCTCCCGCATCGGCGACCGGATCGTCCGCTCGTCGCTGCCCTACACCGTGTCGTTGTCGCAGGTGCTGAACGCCGACCGCAACTTTCTGTGGTTCATGGGTTCAGTCACCCTGCTGCTGTGTCTGGTCGGCTACTACGTGGTCCGCCAGTTCACGAAAAACATGGTTCAAATGGAGGCGACCCTCGCAGAGCGCGACCGCGAACATGCCGCCGCACTGCACGAGGAGCAGGAAAAAATCCGCATCAAGCGGCAATTGACCAACAATATCAACCATGAGTTGAAAACCCCCGTAAGTTCCATCCACGGCTACCTCGAAACCCTCATCGCCAATCCGCATATCGACGCAGCGACGCAGCGGGCCTTCCTCGAAAAGTGTTTCACCCAGTCCGAACGGCTCCGGCAACTGTTGCAGGACGTATCGTCGATCACCCGGCTGGACGAAGGAGGACAGATGATCGACCGTACCGAAGTGGACCTCCGCGCCCTGATCGGCGAAGTGATAACCGACACGGCCCCGGAAAGCGCCCGACGCGGATTTACGGTACACTGGACATGCGACCGTCCCCTGACGGTCGAGGGCAACGAAGGATTGCTCTACTCCGTTTTCCGCAACCTGACGGACAACGCCCTCAACTACTCGGGCGGCAACCGGATCGACATCGCCCTGACGGACGAAACGGACGACCGCTACGAATTTTCATTCTCGGACAACGGCACGGGCGTCAATCCCGAACACCTGCCCTACCTCTTCGAACGTTTCTACCGGATCGACAAGGGGCGTTCGCGCCGGGCGGGAGGCACCGGACTCGGCCTGGCGATCGTACGCAACGCCATACTTTTCCACGGCGGCCGAATCGAAGTGGCGAACCGCCCGGAAGGGGGACTCGTGTTCCGGTTCTCGATCGCCAAGAAGGGGGAGGCGAAGAGATAGCCGTTCCCCTTCGAAATCCCTTGCAGGCAGTTTCAACCCACAAAGGCCCGGTTCCCGCACGGATTCAAGCCCTGAAACTGTGCCGCGCAGAACTTTCGAAAGCCCCTCTGGAGAAAACGGCATAGCGTAAGTCGAAATCACACAAAGGACATATCCCGCAAGACAAACAGCCCGGCACCGCCCGCCGCAGGCACTTTTGAGATAAAAACCCCTGCCGTCCGGTCGGGCGGCAGGGGGGCTAATCTATCAAAACAAGACATCAGTGCGCTTCGAGCCAGTTGCCGCCCACGCCGCAGTCCACCACCAGCCGCACGCGCAGCGCAGCGGCGGACTCCATGGCTTCGGTAACGATGGCGATGACGCGCTCCTGCTCCGAACGAAGCATATCGACCACCAACTCGTCGTGCACCTGCAGGATCACCTTCGAGCGGATGCCCTCCTCGCGGAACCGACGGCTCACGCGGATCATGGCGATCTTCATGATGTCGGCGGCGCTTCCCTGAATCGGAGCGTTCACGGCATTTCGCTCGGCCAGGCCGCGGGCCACGGCGTTGCGCGAGGCGATGTCGTTCAGGTAGCGGCGGCGGCCGAAGATCGTCGAGACATACCCGTCCCGCTTGGCCTCCTCCACGACCCGATCCATGTACTCCTTGACGTGGGGGTAAGAGGCGAAATAACCCTCTATAATCTCTTTGGCCTCCTTGCGGGGAATGTCGAGCCGCTGGCTCAGGCCGAAAGCCGAAATACCGTAGATAATGCCGAAATTGGCGGTCTTGGCCTTGCGGCGTTCGTCGCTGTCCACCTCGGCCACCTCTTTGCCGAAAAGCCGTGCGGCGGTGGCCGCATGCACGTCCTCGCCGTGTTCGAAAGCCGCGATCAGCGACTCGTCGCCGCTCAAGTGAGCCATTAGGCGCAGTTCCACCTGGCTGTAATCGGCCGAAAGCAGCAGGTGCTCATCGTCCGAAGGGATGAACGCCTTCCGGATCCGGCGTCCCAACTCGTCCCGCACGGGAATATTTTGCAGGTTGGGATTGGTCGAGGAGAGCCGTCCGGTCGCTGTCACGGCCTGGTTGAACGACGTGTGGATCTTGCCCGTCACCGGATTGACCAGCAGAGGCAATGCCTCCACATAGGTCGAAAGCAGCTTCTTCACGCCCCGGTATTCGAGGATCTTATCGACGATCTCGTATTTGTGGGCGAAGGTCTGCAAGTACTCCTCCTCGGTCGAAAACTGCTTGGTTTTGGTCATCTTGGGCTTCTCCGCGATGCGGAGCTTCCCGAAGAGCACCTCGCCCAACTGCCGCGCCGAATTGACGTTGAGCGACGGCTCGTCCGCCAGACGGCGGATATCTCCCTCCAGGTCGTTGAGCGTCTTATTGAGTTCAACGGCATACTCGGCCAGCGCCTCCGAATCGATCCGCACCCCGGCCGTCTCGATCTCGGCCAGCACAGCGATCATCGGCTCCTCGACCTCGAGGTAAAGCCCTCCGAGTCCGAGTTGTTCGACCTGCGGCCACAGCACCTGTTTCAAACGCAGCGTCACGTCGGCATCCTCGGCGGCGTATTCGGCCACCCGCTCCAGCGAAATCATGTCCATAGTCAGCTGCCGGGCTCCCTTGCCGATGAGCGAAGTGATCGAAATCGGCCGGTAATTGAGGTAGCGCATCGCCAGCGCATCCATGTTGTGACGCGACTCGGGATCGAGCAGGTAATGGAGGATCATCGTATCGTAAAGCCGGCCGCGAATCTCGACCCCCAGGCGACCGAGCACCATCAGGTCGAACTTGATGTTCTGCCCGATCTTGGCGATCTTTTCGTCGGCGAACAGCGGCCGGATAAGGGCCGCATATTCGGCCGTATTGGATTCATTGAACGGAATATACCACGCCTCGTAAGGACGTACCGCGAGCGAAAGCCCCACGATCCGGTCGTTGAAAATGTCGAATCCCGTCGTTTCGGTATCGAAACAAAACTCCGGACAGGCCGCCACTTCGCGCAGGACAGCCTCCAGCTCCTGCACCGTACGCACGATCGTATAGGCGTGGGGTGTGGTTTGCGCCGTGGCGAACTCCTCGCTTTCCGCCGTCTGTTCATCGGACGGCGCCGATCCCCGGTCGGATGCCGGGGATTCCCCGGGTTCGGCTGCGGGAGCGAACAGATCTCCCTGCCCCGCCAGCGCAGCTTTTTTAGCGGCTGCGGACTTCGCACGCGCGACTTCGGCCAGCTGGGTCTGGGCCGCCTGACGGGGCCCTTCGGGCAGCGGTTCGGCAGGAGCCAGGTTCGTCAGATCGTTCAGGAACATCCGGAAATCCAGTTCGGCGAAAAGGGCCTTCAGCTCGTCGATCCTGGGGGCGCACACCGTCAAATCTTCCTCCCGAAAGTCGATCGGCACGTCCAGGCAGATGGTCGTCAGCCGCTTGGCCAACAGGAGTTTGTCGCCCCACTCGGCGATCTTCTCACCCTGCCGGCTCTTGATCCGATCGGCGTTTTGCAGGATATTTTCCACCGTCCCCCACTCCTGCACCAGCTTGCAGGCGGTTTTTTCCCCGATGCCCGGCACGCCGGGAATGTTGTCCGAAGCATCGCCCCACAACGCCAGGATGTCACGGACCAACTGCGGATTCTCGATGCCGTATTTCTCGCGGATCGCCTCCCGGCCGACGATTTCGATACCGTCGTTGCCTTTCTGTTTGTAGATCTTACAGTTGTCGCACACCAACTGTCCGTAGTCCTTGTCGGGCGTAACCATGAAAACGTCGTAACCCGCCTCGACGCCCTTGTGCGCGAGCGTGCCGATCACATCGTCGGCCTCGTAACCGGGCACCTCCAGCACCGGAATACACATCGCCTCGACGATCCGCTTGACATAAGGCACCGACAACAGGATATCCTCCGGCGTTTCGGCACGGTTGGCCTTGTATTCGGGGAAAATTTCGCGGCGGAAACTGCCGCCTTTCGGGTCGAACGCGACGCCCAGCAGGTCGGGATGTTCCCGTTTCTGGATGTCGCGCAGAAATTTCGTGAAACCGAACACCACCGAGGTATTCATCCCCGCACGATTGCGCATGGGACGCCCCATGAACGCATAATAATACTTGAAAATCAATGCATAGGCATCGACAAGAAAGAGTTTTTTCATCGGATTCTATCGGTTATCCTCGGCCATCCACTCGGCGAACGAAGTCGCCGTTTCGTGCAGACGCAGGGCGTGGAGCTTGACATGGGACGGCAGGTTGGCTTCGATGCGGGCGGCGAAATCCGCGAGCATATTCTCGCACGTAGGCTGATAATCGACCAGCACGATGCGGCCGAAGCGACAGCCGATCTGTTCCGCTACACGGGTGCTTTCGGCCGTGCGGCGCATGACGAAAGCATGGTCGAGGCGGGAGAGGATCTGTTCGTTCACAATCCGTTTCAGCTCTCCGAAATCCATCACCATGCCGAACTTGGGATTCGACTCGTCGGCGCAAGGCGTCCCCTTGACCGTCACGAACAGGCGATAGGAGTGGCCGTGAATCTCGCGGCAAAGGCCGTCGTAACCCTCCAGCGCATGAGCCGCCTCGAATGTAAACTCCTTGGTAAGACGAATGATCGTCGGTTTTTTCTCATTTTCCATAGCCTCTGCAAGGTAGTCACAATTTTCGGGATTCGCAAGGATGCAGGACCCGGGAGCCATAAAAAACGGGACGCACCCGCAGGCACGTCCCGTCGTTTCCTATTCCCGTCCTCTTTTCAACGCTCCGCAGCCCGGATGAAATCGATGCTCACCTGGCGTTGGAAAGCCTCGTTGAGCGAAATGAAGGTCTGGGTGGTCGAAATGCCCTGGATACGCAGAATTCCGTCGAAAATGGTTTTCATCAGGTGTTCGTTGTCCAGGCAGTAGAGTTTTACCAGAATGTTGAAATTTCCGGTGATGAAGTGGCACTCCACGATTTCGGGAATCTCCTTGAGTTTCTCCATCGTCTGCATCATATACATCGGATCCTGCACGCAAATACCGATCAGAGCGCATACGTCGAAACCCAGCATCTTGGGGTCCACGATCAGGCGGCTTCCCAGGATCACCCCCGAATCGTGCAACTTGCGGATACGCTGGTGAATGGCCGCACCCGAAATCCCGCACTCGCGTGCGATCTCGAGGAACGGCATGCGTGCATTCCGGACGAGGTACTGGAGAATCTTCCCGTCGATAGCGTCCAAAGTTGCTTTAGGCATGGAAAAACTCGTTTTAGTCGGTTGTAAACTTATTTGATTACGTTCATCTCCTTACCGATCTTCACGAACGCTGCGATGCAACGGTCGAGCTGCTCGGTGGTGTGGCCGGCCGAAACCTGCACGCGGATACGGGCCTGTCCCTTCGGCACCACGGGATAGTAGAAGCCGGTCACGAAGATACCCTCGTCCTGCAGACGGGCGGCGAAATCCTGCGACAGTTTGGCATCGTAGAGCATCACGGCGCAGATAGCCGACTGCGTAGGCTTGATGTCGAAGCCGGCGGCCATCATACCCTTGCGGAAATGCTCGACGTTCTTCACGAGCTTGTCGTGCAGCGCATCGCTCTCGCCGAGCATCTTGAACATCTCGATCGAAGCACCCACTACGGCAGGGGGCAGCGAGTTCGAGAAGAGGTACGGGCGCGAACGCTGGCGCAGCATGTCGATAATCTCCTTGCGGCCGGTGGTGAAACCGCCTACCGCGCCGCCGAAGGCTTTGCCCAGCGTACCGGTCAGGATATCGACCTGTCCGCGCAGGTTGTAGAGTTCGGTGATACCGCGACCGGTCTTGCCCAGCACGCCTGCCGAGTGGCACTCATCGACCATCACCAGCGCATCGTATTTCTCGGCCAGCTTGCAGATCTCGTCCAGCGGAGCGGCGTTGCCGTCCATCGAGAACACGCCGTCGGTCACGATGAGGCAGCCGGCGGTGTCGGGCACCTTCTGCAGCTTCTTTTCCAGATCCGCCATGTCGTTATGCTGGTAGCGGAGCATCTTGCCGTAGGAGAGCTTGCAGCCGTCATAGAGGCTGGCGTGGTTCTCGCGGTCCATGATGACGTAGTCATGCAGACCGACGATCGAGCTGATGATGCCGAGATTCGACTGAAAGCCCGTCGAGAAGGTCACGACGGCGTCCTTGCGCAGGAACTTCGCCAGCTCGTCCTCCAGCTCCAGATGGAGCTTCAGCGTCCCGTTGAGAAAGCGGGAGCCGGAGCAGCCGGAGCCGAGCGTCCGGTAGGCCTGTACGCCCGCCTCGATCACGGATGAATTCGTCGTGAGGCCCAGATAGTTGTTCGAGCCCAGCATGATGCGGCGCTTGCCCTCCATGATGACCTCGGTGTCCTGCCGCGATTCCAGCGCGTGGAAATAGGGATACAAGCCCTGCTCCCGCACCTCGTCCTGAATATACCGCTGATAACATTTTTCGAAAATATCCATAGCTTCCTCCTTCGTTACAGAAGCGCTTCCAGCGCCAGCAGCACACGCTCCGCGCTGTCAAGCTCCGCGGGGGTGAACTGCGCGGCGGCCGTGCGGATCTTCTGCTGCAGCGTGTCTTCCTTGTCCTCATCAAAATAACCGGTGAATTTTTCCGACGTTGTCAGCACGACCTCGCGCCGGTCGCGGGCCTGCACGTGCTTTTCCAGATAGCCCTTCGCCGTCAGCTGGTTGACCTTATAGGTCGCGTTCGGCTGGGAAATGCCGATGGTCTCGGCAAACTGGGACACGGTCGGGCTGCCAAGCAGGTGGATGATGTCCGCGGAAAACGCCTCTGTCGCGCTGAGACTGCCGGGCTTTTCCCGCACGGCGGCAAACAGCTTCCGGTAGCAGAACAGGCGGTATTTCCGGAACAGCTGCGCAAACGTCTCGCCAAGCATGCGTGGCCTCCTTTAGTTACATAAAAATTTTTAATTAAATTTTTTGAAGTAGTTAGAGTATAGTGCAGCCGGTTTTCTTTGTCAAGATTTTTTTGTGCAATCGGCGCGCATCTGTGCTATACTCAGAAAAAAGGAGGCACGGATATGAAGGTACTTGCCATTATCGACATGCAGAAGGATTTTATCGACGGCGCGCTGGGCACGAAAGAGGCCATCGCCATCGTCCCGAAGGTCGCGGCGCGGCTCGCGCAGGCGCGGGCGGACGGCGAGACGGTCGTCTTTACGCGCGACACGCATCACGCAGACTATCTATTGACGCAGGAAGGGCAGAAGCTGCCGGTGCCGCACTGTCTGGAGGGTACGGACGGCTGGCAGATCGACGCGGCGCTCGCCGTTGAGGACGGCGCCGACGAGGTGGACATGGTGATGAACATCGGCGC
>OHCR01001119.1_pt1 | contig 12445 bp, 9 predicted proteins | sample 1566831 | NCBI WGS metagenome assembly OHCR01 (sample SAMEA3879516, study PRJEB24766) | human gut metagenome | biome: human-associated habitat; feature: feces | place: USA | collected 1985/1987
GTCTTAAGACAGGGGGTGCCATCTACAATTGTGTCTCGGACGATAGCCACCTTGATGTATCCATACTCATATCCGTAGGGAACTCTCAAGGAGGCGTAGTCGTAATACCACTCCGACCCTACGCCTGGATGCAGGGGCAGTGTCTCCTGAGCCAACAAGCTTGCTCCAAACGACATCACCATCATAAATGATGCAATCATCATTCTAATATTCATAATCACTTTATTTTTCGATGTTAACAACAAAGTATCCTCCTTTCTGTACGCTGAAATCTCCTTGAATCGAGACTTCAGAGCTGTTTAATATCATTGACTCCCCTTCTCCAATTTCCACAAATAGGAGTCGATTGAAAAGTTCACATTAATCTTATAGAACAGAGACTTTTGAAGACTGAATAACTAATTCCCCTCCTAATAGTATCGTTAGAGAACCCAATATATTTGTTTGATCCGCATTGATATACAAGTTCTCTCCTTCAGATATTGTTACATCCTCTGTTTTGGGTAAGATAGCTTGTTTAGTAACAAAAGAATTGTAAGAACCACTCTTTGAAACAGTAGTAGAAGAAGTCCTATATGAACTATTAAGATAGGACTTGGTAATACCTTGTAGCCCAAAATGAATTCGATTGATTTGATCAGGCGTTAATACCATATAGCCAGCATAATCCATTAGATTATTTGTACAGCACTCCCCAAACTTGGGAGCCCATCGTACAATATCATCGGTTTCACATGCCTCCACACTCTCTAGATATGTTGGTGTATCAGCACAATAATCATCATAGTTCCCATTAGAATCAGGGATTCCCAAAGGAGTTAAGAACGTGTGATGCAGTCCGAGCGAGTGTCCTATCTCATGAGCAAAAAGCCAAGCGGTGCTATCATAGCACCATACTTGATGCCCCTTAAGCTCCTCATCAATATCAAAGAGGTATCTATCATATGCTCTAAAAATTTGCACATAGCGAAAATCTCCTGTCATTGATGCATTTCCCGTAAGTATCGGTGCTTTCATTAATTTAAAGTCGTCCAAGCTTTTTGGATCAAATGGATATACTATGATGTTTATCAGCTCTCCTTTATGGTTACTTACTAGATTCGAAAAGCTCGCATTCTTATCGTTTGTTGTATGAAAATAGACCCCAGCCAGCACAAAGCGATACCTTGTCGGAAGTACTTGGGTATCGTTCCCAATAGGGAGATTCATTGGATTATTATGTCTGAGCATATTGTTGAGTGTAGACATAATTTTGTCACAATACTCATACCCACTAATTGTGTCTCCAATTGCTACTGGTGAAAAATTCGTCGTCATGTTCAATGTGCTATTAGAGTCATGTATGAAATGTACAGCTATGCGAACTACTCGATTGCCCTCAAAAGTCCAATCAGCTTCTCCTGCTTTGCTATCAGGAAACTCCTCCCCAGCCTCTGCTCTAACATTAGTTTCAACCACTCTACATAGTACTTGTCTCTCTTGAGCCGAAAGCCCTAGATAGCTCAATAAGACTACTAGGCTTAAATATAGAAATCTGTGTCTAGACATAGCTTTGATCTACTTAAGAATACAACAATGGTAAGGAGTTCTTCCCTCTTTTTTGACAGACACGATATAGATTCCATCAGGATAGTAAGAGAGAGACAGATTCTCTCCTTGAGAGATAGCCACAAGCTCTCCTGAACTACTATACAAGGCTAGGGTACTCCCCTCTAGAGGTTGTATCGTCTGTCCCACGGGATTGTACGTAAACTCCTCAGAGGCGACAATTTCTTCAATGGCAACCGTTGAGGGAATAACACATACTGTATCTAAAGGAGCATCCTTACCGAACATTCTCCAAGAGTCAGAGATAATCGCATCCCCATCTACTGGAACAAAGCCTCGCAGGCTCTCCATAGGAGAGCTATTATTAAATGTCATACATACGACCCCTGGATTGCCAAATACTCCCCTATAGGGATAAAAGGAGGGGGCATTAAATCCAACCCCTTCGATATAACTGGAGTTGTTATAAAAGGACCAATACTCTCCACTTAGAGGTTTTGCTTCATAACGATACAACTTAGGATTATGAAGCATCCTCTCATTTAGATCTATTCGAGACAAAACAACCCGTTGCCCTACCTGCTGGACTTCACCAAGTTCATTGGGGAGCCAAGGATTAACAGGATTTTCAGTGGCTCGTACAGTCACTTGAAAACTCTCGCTGACCTGAAGGCTTGGGTCATGCACTAAGTTACGAGGATAATCCCCCTCCTGCATCCAAACCTTACCATCGGGAGCTATATCCATATAGATAGGCAGAGCAATAGAGTCTCGTGCATTGCAGTCCCGTATCGTGCGACTGACTGTGTAGTGCCATACATTCTGCTTAGTCTCAGTAGCCTCTACAACTTCATAGATGACGACTCCTACAGCAATCTCGTCATGCTCGCCAGTTTGATAATACGACCCTTCACCTAGGCCATCCCAACCAACCCGTTCGGTACTATAATACCACTTATCACCGATAGAAAATGGAGCTTTTGTCTCCTGAGCATATACGCTCATACCACCAAAGCAGAGCAATGCAATAACGAGTACCAAGCTTCTCTTATTTACCTCTATACACCTAGCTGTCGTCATAATACAATAGTTCTAATTCTTAACAACAAGTTTGTGTGTAGCAACCTCTACACCATCTACGATGAGAGCGTATAGGTAGAGTCCATTAGCAAGCCCATCCGAAGAGATTAAAACATTAGCTTTATAACCTTTTTCGGTACAAGGATAACTTTCCAACATTTCTCCTTGCAGGTTTAATAAAGCGATGTAAGCATCTGTCACTTCACTTGGTATATAGTATGCGATTGAAGTTTGATCTGAAAATGGATTAGGAACAGCCTCCCAAAGCTTTGGAGTGTAAGATGCTATATCATTTGGAGTAGAAATATCTGTTGCTGTTCGCAATGGTTGGTATTTACTTTCGGTAGATCGACCAATATGCTCTTTGAGGGTCTCGATTTCTTGTTGCTGCCTTTGTAATGCTACAATCAAGATAGGAATAAGCTCCATATAGCGAATCCCATATTGTTGAGAGATTGTGTCATACTCAACGATGTCTGGAAAGATCTCTAAAACTTCTTGAGCAATCAAACCGTAGTTGTGATGGTTTTGTTCCTTGAAGTTAGACTTGTCAAGAGATACTAGATCTGAAGCATTTGCATTATCTTCTTTGAGCGTATATGTAACTGGGCGTAACTTTAATAGTGCTCGACTTGCTTCATCCTCGTCAATTTCTTCCACATTTTCTTTAGCAGATTGATCGGAAGTAATGATAGGAAATTTTTTGAAGTGAGATTGTGTTATATAAGCTTCTGTCCAATAGTTTTGTGAACTTCCCAAAGAAAAGATTCGTGCATAACCCATAGGCTCAAAAAACAAGCGAAACTGTGCATCGTAACGCATATCTAGTCCTGAGCCTTTTTTAGTCATTAGAAGCTCTTCTATATCAGAGTGGGATAAAGTATCTAATGAAGATGGAGCAATATCATTTATTAAATGAAGCTCTGGGCGTACTTGAAATCTGAACACAATTTGACCATCATCATAATCTTTCAGAACAAGAGCTGCGTTACGACAGAAATTCATAGACAACTCTTTGAGTTTAGATTTTTTCAAAAACTCTATTCGACCCAATGGATTTTCCTTTTGGTCTAGCTTGAAGCCTATGGAAGAAGCTGATTTCCCTGGCTCAGATACGACAAGTAATGCATCTTTTTCAAGCGAAGATGCGGTTATTGATGTTGTCCCCATATGGACACTGCCATCAGGACGCACCCTAAGCTGAGCTTTGGCAGTCACAACTAGTGAGAGTAGCGTGAGTAGTAAGAGATTTAGTTTTCGTGTCATAATATTGTTGGTTTTAGTTAGTATTGTTGTCTATTAGTATCTTCTAACGCAAATGTAGTAATAAAAAAATGACTTCACACACTCTTAGTGTATATTGCCATTACGGCCAAGCTTCACTGCAAGCGACAGAGTACAGCACTACGTGTCTTATGCCGAGTGTCTATTGCGGCTACCTACAGATGAAGTGGCTACCTAGAGGCGCATAGGTCGTAAGCCTTAGCGCCTTCATAAAGCACCAGTCCAGTCTTGCGGTCGAACAAGTGTCCCCGCTTGTTATAAAACTTCGTGACAGTCTTAAGACAGGGGGTGCCATCTACAATTGTGTCTCGGACGATAGCCACCTTGACGTACCCATACTCATATCCGTAGGGGACTCTTAAGGAGGCAATGTCGTAATACCACTCCGACCCTACGCCTGGATGCAGAGGCAGAGCCTCTTGTGCTGCAAGACCTAGAGAGCCGAGCAAGATAGCAAGCATACAAGAAAGTAATCTGTGTCTAGACATAGGATTTATCGTTTTTGAAGTATGGGCTTGCCGAGCCAATAGACTCAGCAAGCCCTATTTACTAGATAAGCGTAGCACTAGATCGCCTTAGTATCGTGATCCTACGATCTGTACGAGGCAACGAGTGAGCCCGTCAAACTCACGCAGAAGTACTTGACACATATCACCTGTGCATTGTAAACCTTGACCATATTAGTTTCGGTATCATAGGTGTAGTCCTGGTCGAAGCCGTTGGTCTTAAAAGGCTGCGGACTGAAGATCCTTATAAGTTATGATCCGTCTGCTTGATTACCTTCTCTCCATTGACGATGTAGATCCCATCTGGGAGCTGCTGGAGATCTGTAGACAGTTGCTGTCCGTTAAGGTCATATATGACCGTCGTTTGTGGCTGGGTAGGCGTTATAAGCTCAACGCCCTGAGGCTCGAATTCCTCAATCTCTGGGAAGTCTTGCCACTGCTCACTCTGCTGATATAGCTCTTTGGTCCCTTTAGGTACGCGGAGCTTGCATGGGACGGCACCAAATCCTCTAAAGAAGACCATAAGTCCTAGCGTTACCTTGCTGGGGTCAGTCATCTGTACCGTGATCTCACTGAGACTCTTGTCAAAGCCAAAAGTTAAATCTCCGATGTAACTCAAGCCACTGGGTAGCTCTACACTCTTAATAAATTGATTGTCGAAGAGTCCAAACTCCTTGATGCTCTGTACGCTCTTGGGGAGGCTATAAATGGTATCCTGCTTGCCTGCAGGGTATTGGATTAGTGACACTTGTGACTTGTCGTAGAGGACTCCATCGTGAGAGGTGTAGTTAATGTTTTCTGGAGAGACCTCTATCGCTGCCAGACTATGACAGTCGTGAAATGGTGCGTTACCAATCTCCGCTACCCCAGAAGGAATAGCTATTGCCTTTAGCTCGTCACATCGTGCGAAGCCATAATCTTCGATGACTTTGAGACCATCATGTAGCGTCACGCTGGTCAGTGCTACAGTGCCAGCAAAGGCTAGCGAACCTACTTTGTTAACGGATGTAGGTATTACGAAGCTGCTCTCTTCCTTGCCAGCAGGGTACTGCACAATGATCTGCTTATCTGCCGTATACAGGACGCCATCGACTGTTGTGTAGGCTTTGTTTTGAGGATTTATATCGATCTTCTTGAGCTTGAAGCAATCTGCAAAAACGCCTCCACCGATCTCTTTTACAGATGCTGGGATGAGTACCTCTGGCAGGTTTTCGCAAGCACTAAAAGCAGCCTCCTCGATGGTCTCCAGCCCCTCCGATAGCGTTAGCTCTTGGAGTGCCGTATTGCTACTAAAGGCGTTGTCGCCTATCGATCGTACACTTGACGGGATAACAATCTTGGGGATAGCGATGCATCCGCTGAAAGCCCAGCGACCGATAGTTGTGACAGTCTTGGGGATTTCTAGACTTGATAGGGCAACACACTCGGTGAATGCAAATGGCTCAATGATCTCTAGTCCTTGTGCGGGGAGAGAGACTGTCTCAAGCTTTTCGCAACTCTCAAAAGCCCCATCACCAATCTCCTTGAGACTAGGCGGGAGTATAATACTCTGTAGACTGATACATGCGAGGAACGAACTCTTGCCAATGCGTCTAAGGTCATCTGGAAGGTTGAGATTGGTCAGTCGGACGCAATTACTGAAAGCGTTGTCTCCGATCGTTGTAATCCCTGACGAGATCGTAATGGTCTCGATTTGCTCTAGAAACTCCCCCCATGGAGCTTCGCCTAGCCCATAGTTGGGCATATCGCCAGTTCCAGAAAGAGTCAGAGTAGCTGTCTCTTCGTTGTAATCCCACGAGAGGGATCCTGTCTTGCCACTAGTCTGTGCCCACGTACTTGTCACAGACAAGAGCAGCGTGGTGGCCAAAATGAGTAAATGTCTTACCATAACTAGTTGTATTTAGATTTATTCGTTTGCGATGTCGAGTACATTCCGAGTATAAGTGTAATACACCTACAAATATAAGAAAAACTTTATGAAGCGTTTTTAGATCCAAGCGAGCCGTGCGTCCGTTGCATAAAAGCGAAATGTCGCCCTGTAGGGACGCACGGCCCGTGCGTCCGTCCCCGTTAAAATTACGATGCTGTAACCTTTGATGCAACGGACGCACGAGCCGTGCGTCCCTACAGGAGCCGTGATGCCGTGCGTCCCCACAGAGTGCGGTTGGCAGTTAGCTAGAGGCACTGGTGCCACTAGAAATACTAGTACCTCTAGAAAAACTAGCTCCCCTCTAACCTCTGATTTCTAATCTTTAACCTCCCCCACGTGGGGATTTTCAAATCTCCACGTGGATATTTCCAAATCCCCACGTGGGGAAGAAATGAAACTTCGGAGGAATCAAATGATATGTCGGAAGAATCGTTTCGCGCCCACGTGGAAAATAAAAAATAGCCACGTGAGAATTTGAGATTTCTCACGTGGCTATCTGTGGAAGCTGTCACTTCTTGTGACGCTCTCCTGACGCCTATCGCATGATTTGGACTATAGGCGGTGAGGGTTTGCTACCTCTTGACAAACTTGTAGGTGTCGTCTCCTACCTGTACGATGTAGGCTCCTTGTGGTAGATAGCCTACGTAGATAGAGCTATCGTCTTGGTCGTACACTTCGCTCAGGAACTCCTCGCCAGAGGCTGCATAGACCTTCAGTAGGGTAGCAGGCATGGTCTCAGCGAGACGTACATAGAGGCGCTCGTCTGCGGAGTTGTAGTAGATAGCTGTCTCTGTCGTAGCGAGTTGCGTCACGGAGACGGTACTTCTACCAGGATATGGCTGTGGGTCACCAGCATTACCATTCATGAGCTCCCAGCCCTTGCCGGTAGCTACCTTGACTTGTCTATCGGTGATGTCGTTTTTCTCCTCTCCCTCTGCTATGTCGATGGCGATAAATCGGCCTGCAGCGAGGAATGTCGGATCTAGTAGCTTGAACTTAGGGATCGACTCCACAATGACCTGCATGGCATGCTCATCGATGGCGTTGACGGAGATGTCGGCGTACTGAAGCTGCTTACAGGCTGAGAAGTCTAGCGAGGTGAGGTTGTTCTCAAAGGCGATGAAGTCTAGTAGCTTAGGTGTCTTCGTCAGATCTAGCTCGGTGAGCTCATTTCTCTCGCAGAAGAGCTTATTTATCATAGGATTGTGCGAGAGATCGAGCTTCTTAAATCCACAATTAGCCATATTGATGTACTCGAGCTTGGTGTTCTTAGAGAAGTCTGGATCGAAGGTAAAGTTGATTTTCTTGATCGCAAGCATCTTGAGTTCGGGAAGACCAGAGAGGAAGTCGAGTGAGGTGAGCTTCTTGTTGAGATTGAGGTTCAGCTCCTCTAGTAGAGGATTGTTTGATAGATCTAGCGTGGTCAGATTATTACCCCCGAGGTGTAGCTGCTTGAGCTTGGGGTTGTGAGAGACGTCTAGTGACTTCATACCTATTAGGTCAGCCTTGAAGACCTCTAGCTTGGGTAGCATAGAGAGATCTACGGTCTTGAGATCATAATTCATACTGCACTGTACGAAGGTGAGATCGGGACACTTAGAGAGGTCTAGTGAGGTGAGCTCGGTCTTTTCGCAGTAGAGTATCCTTAGCTTAGGATTGTGTGTTAGATCGAGTGTGCCGAGTTTGTTACCACTGAGCACAGCCACCTCAAGCTCTGGCAGCTTAGAGAGGTCTATCGCCGTGAGCATAGAATTCTGCACACCGAGCTCTCTGAGCTTAGAATTCTGCGAGAGGTCTAGCTTCTTAATCATATTTGAGTGGCAAAAGAGCTTCTCAAGATCAGTCTGCCCAGTGACGTCGAGCTCCATGATCCCTGTCTGGTAGCACCATAGCTCCTTAAGGGTATTGATCTTGGAGAGATCGATAGCGGTGAGTGCTGTCTTATTGAGATTGAGGTAGGTGATCGGACCATAGATAGTCGTCTTGGTCAGATCTTTGGGCAGGTCGATAGGTCTCTTTTCGGTTCCCTTTTGGATCTTCTCATTGTCCTGGCACTGACCGTCACCATTGAGGTCTATCCAGCAGCCGTCTACAGGCGCGATGACGCCTATGAGTAGCGAGGCGTTTTCGTCATCTGTGATGAAGGTGAGATTGATGCTGGGCTCCATGAGCGGTGTCTGAGCCTTCGTCTGTGTAGCTACTCCTAGCAGAGTCATAGCGAGGAGTAGGAGTAAGGTGTATTGTCTTTTCATAAGATAAAGTGTGTGTGTATAGTGAATAGTGCCGATCTACAGAATGAGCGCTACTCCATGGATCAGGCAGATCATCTCCAAAGGTACGAAAAAAAGGGGAGAGGCGAGTCTCAACTCTTTGTCGCTAAGCGCGCTTACGATAGGTGAGAATGGCAGCAGCACCGTTGACCACGGCAAAAACAGAGAGCGCTGTCAACTCGCGCCATAGCTCGGTGAAGGCTACCGACTTGAGGTAGTAGGTGCGCATCAAGATGCTGTAGTGCGTGAAGGGGTGTGACACGGCTAGGGCACGTGCCCACGACGGCATACCCTCGATAGGTGTGAAGAGCCCCCCGAGGAGTATGAAAAACATCATGACGAAGAAGAAGGAGAACATCGCCTGCTGCTGCGTATGCGCAAAGTTGGTAATAAGCAGTCCTAGTCCGCTCATGGCAAGGACGTAGAGCATGGTGCCGACGATCATCATCCCGACATTGCCTTGGGGCCATAAGCCGTACATCAGTCCGACGATAGGGTGCGCCAAGAAAACCATGAGTATCGATATGACGATATAGGGGAGCGCCTTGGAGAGCATGAAGATGAGCGGGTGGATCGGCGTGACATTCATCTGCTCGATGGTGCCGACCTCCTTCTCCTGCACCATATTGAGTGCTGGGAGGATGAATGCGGTCATCGTAATGAGCATGGCGACAAGGCCAGGGATGATATAGTTCTTGTAGTTCACCTGAGGATTGTAGCGGTTGACCTCAACGATGCGGATCGGTATGGTGGCTAGCTCCTCTATTCCTGTGGACTCGTTGAGCTGAGTGACAAACTGCTGTACGATCTGCTGTGTGTAGCCCCCGGCGACGGCACCTTTTGTAGCGTTAAAGGCATTGATCCGTGCTTCAATCTGAGCTTTCTGATAACGCATGAGCTGCTCCTCAAAGCGTGGCGGGATCGTTATGATGAGATCGGCCTGACCTTCCTCTATGAGCTCCATACCTTCCTGAAGGGTGGGGGGGAGCTGCCCCTGCCAAGCGTTGACAAAGTAGCCCGAGCTAAAGAACTGCTGTTGTAGTCTCTGTGAGAGCGACGTATGGTCGTGGTCGATGACGACGGTCTGCAGATTCTTGATATCCGTAGTCGTAGCAAAGGGGAGAAGCATCAAGACGACAATAGGGTACATGACGACCATGCCGAGCAGCAACCTATTGCGGAAGAGGTTGTATATCTCTTTTCGTATGAGAGCTAGTAGCATAGTTCGTAGGCGTGGTTTGATGTTTTCACTCGAGCTTCTTCTTGAAGTTGAGCAGAGCTAGTATGACCAGTACGATGCTCATGCCCGTCATGATGAGCGACTCCCAGAGGATCGAGGACCAGCCGAGACCCTGTATCATCAGTTTCTTGAGTGCTATAGAGTACCATGTGGCAGGGATGGCTCGTGCGATGTATTGTAGCAGTATCGGCATACTCTCGATCGGGAAGAACATGCCTGAGAGCATCGCTACAGGTAGTAGCAGTCCAGCACCGCTGATGAGCATGGCAGCGGTCTGATTGTCCGTTATGGTGCTGATGAGCATACCGAGGAGGAGCGACACGAGGATGAAGAGGAGCGACACGAAGAAGATAGCACTCACCGACCCAAGCAGCGGCACTCCCAGCACGAAGCGTGACAAGAGTAAGATGGTGATCACGTTGAAGATGCTCAAAGTGAAGTAAGGGACGGTCTTAGAGAGCAGTATGGTGATCGGATTGACGGGCGAGGTGAGTAGGACCTCCATAGAGCCAAACTCCTTCTCACGAACGATCGAGACAGAAGTCATCAAGGCGCAGATGATCATCAGGACCAAGCTCATGACGCCTGGCACGAAGTAGTAAGGTGCCCGCATCTCAGGGTTATAGAGTAGCGTCGTGAAGGTCTCTATCTGGTAGGGTCTCACGGTCGCCATACGCATTGCCATGAGCGCACCAAACTGCTCTAGATACTGCTGCACGGTCGTGTAGATGATCCCCTGTACCTGCGCACTGATGAGTGCCGAAGTATTGGGATCGCTCGCATCAAGACGGAGCTGCACGGTAGGCTCAGTGCCTGCGAGCAGCTCTTTGTCTATGTTGCTTGGTAAGACGATGATGACGTGCGCTGCTCCTGTGCGTAGCGCTTCGTCCATATCTTTGTATGGTGTGATCAAGCTGACGGAGCCTACCGCATCGCTCTCGTCAAGGTGTGTGAAGAGTCTCTCGACAAAGGGCGTACGCGTCGGTGTCGCCACGACCACATCTATCTGCTTTACCTCAGAGGTGAGCGCAAAGCCGAAGGCTAGCACCAAGACGATGGGCATGCCTATCAAGAGCATCAGCTTAAGCGGATCCCTGAAGATGTGGATGAACTCCTTGCGGACGAACTTGAAGAAGACGCGCATGATGACTTAGAGGTTAGAGATTAGAAATTAGAGGTTAGAGATTAGAATGGAGAAGAGTCTCTTAGTCATTGTCCTAACTTCTAATCTCTAATTTTTAATCTCTAAAGGCTATACAGAAAGCCCTCGGCGACTTGTTCGGCGGTCTTACGACCTGCTACCTCCTCTAGGAGTCTGAAGGCAAAGGGTAGTGCCAGTGCTGGACCACGTCCCGTGACGATATGTCCGCACACCTCTACATCGGCACCTGTCAAGACGAAGCCTGGTACCTGCTCCTCAATGCCTGGATAGCAGGTCGCACTCATCTTGCCGTCACCGATACCAGCTGCGCCTAGTACTCGTGGAGAGGCACAGATAGCAGCGATCGTACCGCCCGCCTCGTGCTGACGACGTATCAGCTCGAGGAGTGGCTCACACTCGTTGAGCTTGGTCATCCCGCCAGGTAGTGCGATAGCCTTGGGGAGTACTCCACTATGTAGCTCCTCGAGGAGCATATCTGCTTGGATAGTCACATCATGTGAGCCTCTTACAGCGAGAGAGCCTGTGATAGATACTGTGGTGACGGGTTGATTACCACGTCTGAGTACGTCAATGATGGCGAGTGCCTCGACCTCTTCGAAGCCCTCTGCGAGGAAGACTAGTATATTGTTCATATTACTCATGCTATTTGTTGTGAAGTTAGTAGGTAATTAAGAGTCTCTTGTCAAGGTTGCTCAGCAAGCTAGCCCTTGACATCAAAGTGATAGGTGATCGTGCCTTTTTGGTCAGGCACACCACCCAAAGCGTTAAAGCGTGTCTTGCGAGCTGCATCGACAGCTGCCTTGCGGAGTGCGTTGTCCACCACGTTGGTACCACGCAGGCGGACCTTAGCGTTGGTCACCTGTCCAGCGGCGTTCACCGTGATCTCGACAACGACCGTACCACGTATGTCAGGTACGCGTGTCGGCATGACCGGTCGTCCACCATTGCCCACGATCGAGCGACCATCGAGCGACCATCCAGCAGAGGAACCAGCCCTCCCCTTGTCAGCGACACCGCTACCTGCGTCGCTCTTGCCCGTACCAGACTCAGCGCCCGTTGGCTTCTTACGATCGAAGAGTCCAGAGACCTTGTTATCCACATCACGCTCAGAGGGTCCAGTAGGCTTCTGCACGGCCTTGGGCTTCTCTTTCGTTGGTGTAGCTCGTACAGGAGTAGGGGTAGGACGTGGCGTAGGGGTAGCTTCAGGAGCCTTAGGTGCTGGTTGCTGAGGAGGCGCTGGCTGTGCACTCTTGGATGCCGCAGAGGAGGGACGAGCAGAGGTAGATGCGGCAGCTACCAAGTCTCCTTGATGCTCGATCTTGTCGCCAAAGTCTGGATCTACACCGACGGAGATCCATATCTCCTTATCCCTCGTGTGCTTTTGCTCAGAGGCATCCATACTGAGCCAAAAGAGCAAGCCCACGA
>OHCR01001122.1_pt1 | contig 12419 bp, 13 predicted proteins | sample 1566831 | NCBI WGS metagenome assembly OHCR01 (sample SAMEA3879516, study PRJEB24766) | human gut metagenome | biome: human-associated habitat; feature: feces | place: USA | collected 1985/1987
ATTGCAGGCTGTCCTGCGACGACGATTTACAGGGCGACAGCAACAGTATCCGCAACCAAAAGATGCTCTTAAAACAGTACGCCGACGAACACAAGCTGCGCAACGTAAGGTTCTATGTGGACGACGGGTATTCGGGCAGTAACTTTGCTGGGGTTAGATAGCGATACTTTTTACATCTACCATGTTGCGGCGGTCATGGTTGACAACTTGCGTCGGCTCCTGCTCGGTATCAACCTGTCCGACAAAGCTATAATGGATTTCGATTTTCCGGGTGTTGGTTTCCCGGTCTAATTCATGTATCAAAATACGGTCGATAAACTCATGGACGTTTTCATAGGTCAATTCCTGTATGTCGCTGTATTTCCCGACAATCTGAATAAACCTTGATATATCCCTTTTTCGCTCGGTAACGGTTGCGATCTGCTGTTGTAACTCGTCTATCCTTGCGGCAAGGGATTTCTTTTCGTCCTCATAGCCGGAAGTTAGAAACACAAACCGTTCATCTGTCAGTCTGCCTAATGCGTTGTCCTCGTACAGCTTGCGGAAAAGCGTGTCAAGTTCGGTCATACGCGCCTGTGCTTTGGAAAGTTCCTTTTGCTGCTGCGCTAATGCCTTTCTCGCTTCCATGTCGCCGTACTCGGTAGCTTTACAGATAAAGTCCTGTTCGTGTTCCTTAACATACTGCAAAACCCGCCGCATATCTTCCAGCACTAAATCAAGAAGTACGTTTTTGCGGATATAATGAGAGGTACACTCGCTGCCTGTCCTTGCCCTGTTGCGCCATGCGCCGCAAGAATAGGAAAACTTGCGCGGCTCGATATTTACGCCCTGTTGGTAATACATCTTATGTCTGCAACCAGCGCAAAACAGCAAGCCGGAAAAAATATCAATCTCCGCTGCTTTTGTCGGGCGGTGGCGGGTAGCAATCCGCTTTTGCGCAAGTTCAAAGGTTTCCTCGTCAACAAGCGGCTCATGGGTTGTTCTTCTTCGTTCTTCCGGGTCTTTTTCGACTTGTAGGATACCTTGTGAGTTTTCGCGGTTATGGTATGCCCTAAATATTCCTGCCTTGCTAATATGTCATAGAGCGTTTTGTCCGGCCAAGTATAGGGGGCGATCATTGCCCGCTGATACCGCGCCTGTCCTGTACGCTGATAGCGCAACGCTCCAATCGTCAAGACTTTGTTTTCCGCAAGCCATTTTTGGATTTCGCACATACGCACGCCGCTAACAAACATAGCGAAAACCTGTTTGACAATCGGCGCGGTTTCCGGGTCGGGTATAAGGTGGTGGCGGTTGTTCGGGTCTGGGATATAGCCGTATGGATATTCCCCGTTGACGCGCTCGCCTTTTTGCGCCTGTGCCTGTTTAACTGCGCGGATTTTCTTGCTTGTGTCGCGGGCGTAAAACTCGTTAAACCAGTTCCGCAAGGGGGTAAACTCGTTATCCTCCCGCGCTGTGTCAACTCCGTCGTTGATCGCGATATAGCGTACTCCGTTTTCGGGAAATACAATCTCTATGAGTTCGCCCGTTTTCAGATAGTTTCTGCCAAGACGGGAAAGGTCTTTGGTAATGACCGTCGCCACTCGTCCGGCTTCCACTTCCTGCAACATCGCTTGCAGCCCCTCGCGCTCAAAACTCACGCCGGAAAATCCGTCGTCCACAAAAAACTTTGTGTTCAAAAAATGGTGTTCGTCCGCATAGCGTTGAAGTATCATTTTTTGGTGCTGTATGCTTCCGCTTTCTCCGGCTTGCATATCCTCTTGACTTAAACGGCAGTAAAGGGCGGTGATTTTATTCGACTGTAACATTAGTCCTCCTTTCCGACAGCCGAATAAACAGGTATAATGTGTTGCTATCATTATACCATATCCCGCCGCCTAATGCACTACTCGGACGCTAAAAAGCCCGGATTTCCGGGCTTTTTCTGCAAATCCTTTACAATGAGTTTCTCAATCTTTTTATGGATTGTATCGGTTGCCTTTTCACTCGGCAACGCTTGAACAAGATAGGTGATTTTCCCTATTTTGCGTTCGGTTGTAATTGTCTGTTTTTTATCCATTAGAAAAACCTCCTTTTCCTGTATGGATAAACTATATTCGTCAAAAGGCAAAAACGGGCGGTTGTTAGCTGCAACCTCACGGGAGTTTCACCCCGGCCCATGCTTATGGGTGCGCCGCGCAATACTTTGAGGGTGTTCAACGCGGGAGTATCATTGTGCCGCCTTGTATGTCGTCGCCCACAAGCTGCTAAACCTGTTTTACGGCGCGGTAGTTCTCGCTCGGCTTTTCCCCGTAGGGGAAAAGCGTCATGGCGTACCCGCCGCCCGGCTCGGTACAGACGGAATGTACCCGTTGCCTGTTATGCTGCGCACCAAAGGCCGCTTTCTTTGTCAAGGAACAATAGGCTTTGTCGGCCTGCAAAAGCACATCAACAGCGGATATGCTTTTGCGGAACGACAAATAGCCCATAACGGGAAGCGTGGAAAGGGGACACGCTCCCCGCATGGGCTAAAAGATTATCCTACATGAAAAGCAAGGGTGCGGGTAATAAGGCGCACTTGCAGCCTGTTACGCATTTCCTCGTCCACATAGGAATAGGTATTGCCCGCGTCGTCTTTCAGCGTGCGGGTACAAAGTTTCGCTATGTAACCCTCGTAATGCTTCAAGATCGCGCACATGGCGGTTGTGTCGCCGTTTGCCGCTGCGGAAATGACAGGGAACGGCAACAGATTTTCAGACTTCCTAACGGTATTCATCATCTGCTTTTCCCTCCAAATACTGTTTGATTTTCGCAAGCGCGGATTTCCTGTGCCGGAAAACCGTCGTGCGTACAACATTCAGCAGTTCGCCAATTTCCGCGTCGCTCATATCCAAGAAGTAGGACAAAAGGATAATGTCGCGTTTCCTTTCGGGCAAAGCGTTAAGGGCTTCGGCAAGCAGTTCATTTTTGACGAGTACATCAAAGCCGGACACTTGAAAACGGAAATAATCGCTTTTGTATTCGTCCGTTGTGAAAAGCTGCGCGAGTTCGCTTTCGCTCAAATCCGAAAAAGTAACTTCGCGTGCTGCGCGTTTCGCAAGAGTGCGGCGGTGGCTTTTCGCTTCGCCGACCAAAGTTTTCTTTGCTAATGCGTCGTACTGATGTTGTATTCTTTCCTTGTCGGAAGAAGATAGCTCCATAGAGTTCACCTCCTTCCCGCGTGGAGTAGAGGACGGGAGTTAAGGGCTTGTCCTCTCTGCCCCTTTCGCTCCGTACCCGTTCGGGAGATGGCTCTTGAGTGCGTTTTTCAGAAAAAAGTTGAAAAAAGCAAAATGCGCCCGTCCGCAAGACGCGGACGAGCGCAAAGGAAATGTAAGAAGTATTTAGATGTATTGACAGTTCATACTCATAGCCGGAATATCCCGCTTGCGGAGCATAGCTTTTTTTGACCGCAAAGCATTAGGCGGGTTACAGTAAATAAAAATGGACACGGCGATACCTCCCCGATACCGCCGTATCCTTAAAAAAGGGCGACTTTAATACACTACCCGCAATCCATTCTATAATAGGGAACAGCGGCTTTTGCGCAATATTAAATAAAAAAGCCGATAACACATAGGTTTTTTGACCTAATGCGTTATCGGCTCTGCGTCTATGCGTCTGGCACTTTTAATCATTTTTTTTTGAATTTATTATATGTGTTAGCTAACTGTCCACAAGCCGCGTTAATCTCTCTGCCATGAGAAACTCTCATAGTAACTTCAAGTCCTGCTTGCTCTAATTGATGTTTGAATGCAACTATTTCCCGTTTCTGTGGTGCTTTAATTCTTGAATTGCTTGTTGGGTTGTATTGTAACACGTTAATCATAACTTTTTTGCCCCGAAACCATTTTGCAAGTTGTCTTACATCTGAGGGCCGGTCATTTATACCCGGTAAAAGCAAATACGCAAAGACAATTTTGCGATTATGCCTTTCAGAATAGGATAAGGCTTGCTTAACAACATCTTCAATAGCATATATGCGCATGTGAGGAATAATACGATTTCTTGCAGATTGTGTTGCTGCGTGTAAAGATATTGTCAACTGAATTTTAAGATGTTCCTCGCGCAATTTTTTTAATTGATCGACCGGACCAACTGTTGATATGGTAATGCCGTCGGTTGGAAAGTTGAGCCCATATCTATCTCGGAGAATATGGATTGCTTTTATCAAGTTGTCATAATTGAATAAAGGCTCTCCCATACCCATAAAAACGATACGGTTTACTTTTCGACGCAACAATATAATCTGTTGTACGATTTCTGACGATGTTAGATTACGAACAAAGCCATTTCGCCCGGACTCACAAAAAATACAACCAACAGGACAACCGACTTGTGTGCTCACGCAAACAGTTCCACCATCTCGCCGCTTGATAAAAACCGTTTCAATGTATTTGTTGTCTTTCAGTTCGTAAACATACTTTTCAGTATCACTGCTTTTGCAAATATTTTTTACCAACATTGATAGATTTTTTTTGCGTGGTAATTGCTTATATAATTCTTCATATAAGGCTTTTGCTTCATTCTCGCCAATAACTTCCGACATTTCTTTGTAAGTAAATCCGTATGGATCATTCCGTACTTCCGCAGGCGTATATTTAGGTAAACGTTTCATTTTTATATCCTTTCTTCTAAATAATAAAAGTTTGTTTTTCTGTATTTTTGATTACAATCTCTAATTTTTCTACATCAATGATATGCGTCAATTTGCATTTAGGGCAGAAAAGAGGAAAATCTTTTAATACAGTATTATGAAATACTTGAACTCTCGTCTTTCCGTTACAAATCGGACATTTTATCCAATATTTTTTAAGCATTATATTTCACTCGTCCTTTTTACACAAAAAAATGCAGGTCAATCCTCAACATGAGCATTGACCTGCATTTATAATGCACAGAGCAGTACAACAAAACTAAGGCATAGCTTGCACTATGTCTATACTATATCTATACGTCGTTAGTTTTTTGTATAGCATCCGCAAAATAAGCATGACAAAAAAGCCCATGTTGAAAATGGGAAAATCCTTTTTTTCAATGCTTATCTAATACGCATGCTATGCAACATAAACGCCGCCTCCTTTTACATAAATTTTATTTTATCAGAAAATCAGTCTACTGTCAATACACAACAGGAAGTATTTAACCTAATGATATGAATTGTGTGGACATATCCAAAAAGAAAGGTGAACTGTAAAATGTAACAGGGTGAATGAAAATGGCAAAAAGACCCGTACCATTGTACGACTTTAAGGCTTTCGGGGCAGCTATAAAAGCCGCGAGAAATGAATACGGCGAGAGCCGCAAAAAGGTAAGCGACGAGTTATATATTTCCCCGCGCTACCTTGCGAATATCGAGAACAAGGGACAACAGCCGAGTTTACAGGTATTCTATGACCTTGTAACCCGGTATCATATTTCGGTAGATCAATTTTTCTTCCCGAACAGCAATGCGGAGAAATCCACCGGGCGGCGGCAGCTTGACGCGCTGCTGGACGGTATGAGCGATAAAGGCATACGGATTGTAACCGCAACAGCAAGGGAGATAACGGAAGTCGAAAAAGCAGAGGATTAACCTCACAATATGAGAAATCGGGAGATTGCAGCGCATGGCGGCTGCAATCTTTTTTTGCGTCCAAAATCAAAGGAACGCGCAACAAATACCGCCTTTCGGTGGGGGTATGGAGTAGATAGCAAGCACAGCAAACGAGTACCCGTTTGCGGAAAATGCTTGTTGGGATAATCCCAAACCCTTATACCGAAAGGCGGTGCGGAAATGGAAAACCGAAAGAGAAATATACAGATGAAGTTTTACGTTACGGAAGAAGAAAAGCGGCTGATCGACGAGAAGATGAAGCAGCTTCCCATAAAGCAGTATGGGGCATACTTCCGTAAAATGGCGATAGACGGGTATATTCTTGTCGTTGACCGAAGCGACACAAAAGCATATATCCGGGAACTGCAAGCGGTGAGCCGGAACATCAACCAAATTGCAAAACGCGCCAATGCGACGGGGACGGTTTACAGGCAGGATATAGAGGACATTAAAAAGGCGGTGGACGAGATATGGCGGTTACAAAGACGCACCCTATTAAATCAACCTTAAAGGCTGCGATAGACTATATCTTAAATCCCGAAAAGACAGACGGGAAGCTGCTTGCGTCCTCTTTCGGCTGCGGGCTGGAAACCGCCGATATTGAGTTTGCATGGACGCGGGAAGCTGCCGGAGATCGCGGCACACATTTAGGGCGGCACTTGATACAATCCTTTGCGGTGGGAGAAACCACACCGGAAGAAGCGCACAAAATCGGCATGGAACTTGCCGGGGCGGTATTAGGCGGCAAGTATGAGTTTGTTTTGACAACTCACGTCGATAAAGACCATCTGCATAATCACTTGATTTTCAACGCGGTTAGCTTCGTTGACTACAAAAAGTACCATTCCAACAAGCAAAGCTATCACTTTATCCGGCGCACCAGCGACAGGATATGTAAAGAGCATGGGCTATCCGTCGTCGTACCGGGACAGGACAAGGGAAAAAGCTATGCAGAATACACCGCCGAAAAGCAAGGGACAAGCTACAAAGCAAAGCTGAAAACGGCGATAGATACTCTCATTCCCCAAGTGAAAGATTTTGACGAACTGCTGCGCCGCTTGCAGGAAATGGGGTATGAAATCAAACAGGGCAAATACATTTCCTTTCGCGCTGCCGGACAGGAACGGTTTACCCGCACAAAGACGCTCGGCGCGGCCTATACGGAAGAAGCGATAAAGGAGCGTATCAAGGGCGTGTATGTTGCCAAAACAAAAACGCTGCGGGAAGATAAGAAAATCCGGCTTGTCGTCGATCTTGAAAACAGTATCAAAGCCCAACAGTCGGCGGGCTATGAACGGTGGGCAAAAATCCATAATCTGAAACAGGCTGCTAAAAGCATGAACTTCCTAACCGAAAACAAGATTGAGTATTATAGCGAACTTGAAAGCAAGATAGCCGATATTATGACCGCCCATGACGCGGCGGCAAAGGCGGTTAAGGAAGTGGAACAGCGTATGTCTGATTTGTCGCTGCTTATCAAGCACACCACCACATACCGACAGTTAAAACCGATTTACGATGAATACCGAAAATCGCCGGACAAGGAAAAGTATCTGCGGGGGCATGAAAGCGAAATTATCCTGTTTGAAGCTGCGGCAAGGGCATTAAAGGAAATGCAGATAAAGAAGCTGCCCGATCTCGCCGCGCTGCGCAAGGAGTATAGAAGCTTAAACGACAGGAAAACCAAATTGTATGAAGATTATCGGCAAGCCAAGAAGCAAATGCAGGAATACGGCGTTGTCAAAAAGAACGTCGATAGTATTCTTTACCCGTCCCAAAGCAGGGCGCGGGAGCAGGAGCGATAAGGCGCAAAACATGGGGTGGCAAGTGGAATGTTAAGGGCTGAAAACGCCTGTGTTTCTGCGGCTTCCAGCGCATGAAAACGACATAGACGATAAAGTATATTCAAACCCGCAAAAACGGCTTTCTAATTGTCCACGCAAGGACAAAAAAAGAACAGGGGCGCGGTGCCGGAAGTCGGAAACCGCGCCCATGTTCTCTATGGGCTATTCCTCGTCGGTCAAGATAAACTCCCTTTCGGAAAACTCGCTGTCCGTCATGGCTTGCAGCTTGTTCACCGCTGCGGCGGCAAGCTGGCGCATATCCTCGTCCATGTAGGGCATGGCGGCAAGGATATTTTCAAGCGTTGTTTCCCGGCTGTCCTCGGCGTAGATCGCAACAATGTTTTCTTCCTCAATGGTAAAGCGGGTATTCATGCTATCAAACCTCCAAATCCTTTTTATGCTCTTTCTGTTTATCTTTCGGCTGCTGCGCCGCCTGTTTCTTGTATTCGTCCAGCTTCTTCAAAATGGACGGTTTTTTCTGCGGCTGTTCCCGTTTCTCGGCTTTTACCGCTTTTGCAAGGTCGGTAACGGAAATCGCTTCCCCCGCCTTTGCCCGCTGCTCAAAATCTGCAACGGTGGGCGTTTGCGGCGTATTGTTGATAAGCCCGTCAAAATTGTTGTCGTTCTGCTCTATGGTGTCCTCGACGTGCTTTAAGGGATTATCCCGCTGCGGCTGCTCGGCGGCTATGGCATAAGCCTGTGTGCCATTCCCCATAATGAGATACTTCCCGTCCTCCGACGCATGGTGAAAACCAAATCCCGCCGCTTCGATCTGTTCACGGCTCATATCGGTAATATGAAAATTGCCCCTCGGCGTTCTAACGGTTTCACCCGTCAAAAGGCTGTCGGGGGTCGCTTCCGGCTGCTGCTTTTCAAGCTGCCCGTCCTTGTAGGAATATCCTTGCGCCGCGATTGCTTCAAGGGTCTTGCCCGTAACGTCGCCATAAATCCGCTTGTCTGCGTCAACCAGCATTTGCAAAGTGTCTTGTACGGTGTCGGACAAGGCTTGCTGCTGTTCGGGCGGCAGCTTGTCAAATACGGGGGTCTGCTGCTCCTGCAAAAACTCCGGCACTTGCTGAAAACCGATACTGTCTATATAGTGGGCGGTGTCCTCGCCGTTCTGATGAAGCACAACAATGTCGGAAACGGAAAGGCTATGCCCCTTGAAATCGGCGGGGTGGTCGATATTAAACCTTTCCCAAATGTCGCCCAGCGTCATATCCTTTGTAAGCGGTGCAGTATAGACGAGTTCATAATTTACCCGGTCAATGGTAAGTCCAGCCGCTTGCAGACGGTCATAAGGCTCAAAGCGCAAGTCCCTTGTTTCGTCCCCGCGCTTTAACTGATAAATGGAAAAGGTATCGCCCTGCTCCTGCTCGGCTTGCCGCTGCTGCTGCAACTCGGTAAAATGCCCCTCAATCTCGGTAATGAGTTCCTTTGCGGTGGTCTGTATTGTTTCAAGGGACGCTTTTAACTCGGTCATTTCCTTGCCGCTGCTCCAACCAGCCACATAGCCGAAAGAGTAATCGGAAGTATCAAGGCCGAAATGCTGGCAAACCGTATAAGCGACGCTTTCCGCTTCTACCTCGCAGGTATGGCGGTCAACGCGGTTTTGCTGCTCCGGCGGGGCGTTTAAGTCTACGTCGTGCAGCTTCGCATGGGCGATTTCGTGAATGGCGGTCTTTACCGCCTGTAATTCACTCACGCCCTCTTTGATTGCAATACGCTTGTCGGTCAAACTGAAATACCCATTTGCGCCGTTTGTGATCTGCTCAAATGCAATCGGGACGGGGGACGCTTTTTCAAGGGCGGCGAAAAAATCCTCGTACTGCTCCACATCGGCAAGCAGCGGTTTAACGGAAAGGTCGGGAAACTCCTTGCCCTCGGTCTGCGAAATATCAAAGACGGTTATAACCTTAAAGGCGGGGACGGTGATTTCCTTTTCTTCCTTTACCACTTTTCCCTCGCGGTCAAGCATGGGCTTTCTCGTTTCGGGGTCGATTTTATCAACCAGCTTTTTCACCTTGTAGGGCGCGGGGGCAAAGATTTTAATGCCTTTCTCGCCTTTCTTTACATGGCGGTCAAACTCCTTTTCCCATTGACGGAAGCCCATTACTAAATTGCCGCCCTGCATAGCAATTAGGATAGTGTTATTCAAACTATAATCATGGAACTTCGACATAGCGGTTAGAAACTCTTTGTAGCGGTCGCTGTCAAAAATCGCCTGTACGCCCTGTTCCAAACGCGCGGTGATCTCCTTTACCTTTTCGGCGGGCTTTTCGGAAGTAAGGATAATGGGGACGACGGGGCGGGGCTGCTGCGGCTCTGCGGCCTGTGCGTCTGCTTGCTGCGTTTCGGCTGCGTCCATATAGGCTTTGTCCTGTTCGCCGCGCTCCGGCTGCGGGTAACTCATAATGCGGTATTCTTCCGGCACTTCGCGCCCCTCAAACTGCCGTTCCCACTCGTCGCCGCTTTCCACGATATAGCCGTACTCGGTAAACGCGCCTTTTTCCTGCGCGGCAGCGTTCCTGCCAAAAGTAGAAAGGTCAATGCCGCCTTTCCATTCTTCGGGCATTTGTACCATGCCGGATTGATTTAAGTAATAGTCGCCCAAATCGTGGTAGTTATGTACTTCGGGGATATGGACGTAAAAATCCACGTTGTAGGTGAAGTCAATTACCTGTCCAATATTTGCAAGCCCGTTTTTCTGCTGCAAAGCTGCGTTCAGCTTGCCAACCTCGGCGGGGTCAAGCTGTTCGAGCCGCGCCGCAAGAAAATTGAGTTCGTCCACGTCGGCGGCGCATACCATTTCATAAGGCAAGGCAATATGTTTCTCCGGGTCGTCGGAATAGCCGCGAATGGAAAAATCCTGCGGGTTGTCGGCGGTAATGCCGACGTTCCGCATAGCTTCGTGCAACTGCTCCTTTGTGGCGGGCATATCCAACCAATAGCCGCCGGGGTCGCCCGCGTCAAAGCGGCTGCGGTTGCCTATCATAATAGAAAACTGTTCGCTCATGTGTTCACGCTCCTTTTCCTGCCCGGTATTTTCGGGGATAGCTGCCGCCTGTTGCTGCTGCGGGGGTTCTTCGCCCTCTATGGTGTAGTCCGGCATGAGCATACCGTTTACTTTGAAATAGTCGGCGTACTCCTGCGGGATAGGCGGGGAGATTTCCGTAAACAAGCGGTCATACGCTTTGATACGCCCATTCAGATACTTTTCCATAGCTGCCTTGTCGGTGAAAACCTTTCTATCTTGTCCGGCAATCTTCGCTTGGGTTCTGCTTGGGCTGTTGGTGCGCACGCTCCATGTAAGCGTCCATGAATACGGGATAGATTTCTGCGCTTCTTTGTCGTAGCGGGTATTCTCGTAAATGTAGTAATTCATCTGATATACCCGGTTGCTGCGAATATGGCGGTTATGCTCGGTGGTCTGCCACTCGTTAGCGGTGTGCTGGACGTGCGGCGTTCTCACATATTCAAGTGTTTTATCCAGCAAAAGCGTTCTTCCCGCCTGTTCTTCCCATGCGGCGGCGCGTTCTTTAAGGTCGTCAAAAATCGCCTGTTCTGCCGCCGCGCTTTCGCTGCGCATGGAAAGTAGCTGCGCAATCGGCAAGGAAGCATAAGGGGCAATCTCCCTGTCCTTTGCTTCAAAATATATCCGGCGTTCTATCCGCATGGTTTCGGCGGCTTCTAATTTGTCATGGTCGTATGAGGAATACGGCATATTCTTTCATCACGTCCTTTCTCGGTCATATAAGGGTTTGGGACTATCCCAACAAGCAAAATGCCCGCGCTTCCCATAGAGCAGCGCGGGCATTTCTCGCAAACGGGTACTCGTTTGCTGTGCTTGCTATGTAGTTGTTTTTATCCGTAAACGCCTGTTTCTCTCGCTTTGGGCTTTCTGTCTGCGGCGTATCTTTGCCGCGCAATCGGGGCAGTATTTCGCCCGGTTGCTGCCCGCCGCAAAGGTGCTGCCGCATACCGCGCAACGCTTCAAATCGGTTTCCCCGCTGCGGGTGATCTGTTCGCAAAGCTGCCTGTCGGCGGGTAATACCGCTTCGCGGAAATAGCGGCATAGCAGCGAATAGCTGATACTCTGCACACAAACGCAAGTTTCCCCGTCGTCCAGCAGCAGACAATTCCCGCAATCGTTGTTTGCACAAGCGGCGCGGGTCATTTTCTTTACGGCGCGGTATTGCTTTTCATCAAGCCTTATCATTTTCGGTTCTGCTCGACGCGGAAGTTTACATACTTGCCGCCTGTGTCGGCAAGCAGCACAACTCCGTCAAAGGTCTTTCCCGTCTTGGTCGAGTACATACCTTTGATTTTTACCTTTCCGTCTTTCAAAAGGGCGGCGGCAATCGCCTTTGTGAAAGCCTTTTTGCGCTGCTCAAAAAAGCGGTCATTCTTCCACATCACAAAGCTGCAAGCCCTGTCGGAGCAGTAAAAGTTTTTCTTGCCCTCGTAAACCGCCGCGCCGCAACGGGGGCAAGTGCCGATTGCTTCCCGCTGCGGGGTAAACAGCTTCGCTTTATCCTCGGAAATCGCGGAATAGGTCTTGACAAGCCCCGCTGTCATTTCCTCAATCCCGCGCATGAAGTCGGCGGGGCTGTCGCTGCCCTTTGCAATCCCGGTAAGGCGGGTTTCCCATTCTGCCGTAAGCTGCGGGGACGTAAGGCTGTCGGGCAGAATAGCGACAAGGTTATACCCGTCCTTTGTGGGGATTAGCTTTTTGCCCTTGCGCTCGGCAAAGCCCGCGCTAATGAGTTTTTCAATGATACCCGCCCGCGTCGCGGTGGTGCCTAACCCTTTGCGCTCTGCGTCCTCCGGCGTTTCTTCCTTGCCCGCGTTCTCCATAGCGGACAGAAGCGTATCTTCGGTATATGCTTTCGGGGGCTGCGTGTAACGCTCGGAGATCTCCGCTGCCGGATTTTCAAAGGTCTGTCCCTCGGCAAGCGGGG
>OHCR01001125.1_pt1 | contig 12408 bp, 7 predicted proteins | sample 1566831 | NCBI WGS metagenome assembly OHCR01 (sample SAMEA3879516, study PRJEB24766) | human gut metagenome | biome: human-associated habitat; feature: feces | place: USA | collected 1985/1987
ACCCCTATTTTCAGAATGAGAATCTGACGTCCTAACCGTTAGACGAAAGGGCCAGCAACTACTTGTAAACTGCCACCGATTGTTCGGCTCTCAGGCAATTGTGATGCAAAGGTAATACAAATTTTTCTTCTGACAAAAGATTCTCGCAAGAAAATATCCCAAAAGACTTCGTTTATCTCAGAAAATACGACTCAGTAGGCTGATAGTCACACTCTTACGAAATGTTTGGTCAAGACAAACTTTCTATCTCAAGTCACGGCCCCAAAGGAGCTTCTCGCGGATGACCTGGGCATACGGCTTGTGCGAGAGACGTAGCAGGTGGGCTCGCTTGTCACTCTTGCGGGCGACGATCTCGACACCACAGTCGTAGACTCGCAGATTACCATCGATTACAATGGAGAAAGTGGGGTGTAGCGAAGAGACTCTCATCGTCAGCACACTGGTGTCGGGGAAGATGAGCGGAGCCATGTTGAGCGTATGAGGTGCTATAGGCACTAGCAGCAAGGTCTGACACTGAGGAGTCACGATAGGGCCTCCTAGGCTAAGCGCATAGGCGGTCGAGCCGGAGGGAGTGCTCACGACCAAGCCGTCGGCAGCGTACTCAGCCAGCAAGTTGCCGTCTAGATCTACGCGTATCTTGATGATAGATCCTGTCTCTCGTTTTTGCACCGCCAGATCATTGAGCGCAGTGCCGACATGCTCTCCCGCCACACTCACATCGATCAGCGAGCGGGTCTCTATATCGTACTGTCCAGCCAGCAGATCATCGAGGTGATGCAGAGCTTCCTGTGGCTCCATCTCGGTCATAAAGCCGAGGTGCCCGCAGTTGATCGCCCATATAGGCAGCTCCACGTCTCTCAGCTTGTGCACAGCTCTCAGGAGCGTACCGTCACCTCCGAGACTTAGAGCTATGTCGCCATAGGGTGTCTCTCCACCTAGTCGCATCTGCGGATAACCCTCCGGGATGCCCGCTAGCTGCAGTGCCTCCCAAAGCGGAGCCTCTATATAAAGGTCTACACCATGCTCTGCCAGTGCTGTCAGTAGTGCCGTCACATCATCCGTGAGACGCATCGTAGCGTGGCTACCATATACTGCTATCGTATTTATCTTATGCCTATCCATCGGGGCTGTCTGATTGCATCGCTACAAAAGTACCTAAAAGAGGGCAGATCCCCAAAGAGGAGCCTCCCACAAAAGGATCGAGCGTCTAGAGCTCACTCGATCATAAAGAGCTTGGCCGATATGCGCACCCACTCGTGGATCTTCTTGACCTGGACGACCCGAGCGTAAAACTCTTTGCCAGCATCCATCAGCCGTGATATGACCAGATTGAGTTCTTGGGGCACATAGCCTATGCGGTGCTCCTCGTAGTAGATGGCGATGGCGTTTTCGTCGTGCTCGTTTTGCGGCTGTCGTACCATACGTAGCACTGTGTCAGGCAGTAGCGTAGGGTAAAGCTCCTGTACGATAGGGCAGAAGGAGGTCCCAGCGACTACAATGTCTAGGAGGAAGATCTCCCGCTTGGGTAGTCCTAATGCGTTGATTCCTTCAGTCCCAATGAGCGCTAGTAGCTCTGGGCTGACTGGTATGATCTCGTGACTCATAGGTTATGTGACTTATATTCCTCCATGAGTGTGACGATCGTCTGCTGCTCCTTCTCGCTCGTCTGGAGCTCCTGGATGATCGCTTCTAGCTCAGCTTGCTTCTTTAGGATCGCTACGGGGCTTGACAGTAACTCTTTCTGATCAAAAGGAAAGCTCTCCGACCGCTTGGCTATTCTAATCTCGAGGGTACTCTTCTTCTCTTGCAGTTTTTCGACTTCTGCCAAGAGTGCCTCAGGGTCTGAGGGGAGCTCCTCTTGGGGCTTCTCTTTGTTCAGTAGGGCCAACAGAGCTCGTAGCTGAGGCAGGTCTCCGATCTGATAAGCCTTTACGGTGATCAGAAAGAGTCGCTTATCCTCCTCTGTGTAGTGTGGGTTAAGGTCAGGGTGGAGTCGCTTGACGAGGGTCTTGTAGATCTCCTTGAGCTCTTTGGTCTCTTGGAAAGATAGGTGCGGTCTGTCCCAATACTCCTTGGCAGCCTTGAGCTGAGCCAGCTTTTTCTCCAGCAGCTGATGAAACTCTAGCCGCTGCTGCGCCATCTGCTTGTCTATCTCGACGAGGTCGGGTGCTTCGTCACGATTGATGTAAGCCTGTAGGAGTGAGCGCCTCAAGCGGAGCGTAGCTAGGGAGAGCCCTAGCCGTAACTGGGTGTAGAGCAACTTGCCGAAGTAGTGCATATAGAGCGCAGAGAGGTGAGGCGCCTCGTGATCCGTCATCTCTTGATACTGGGAGACGAGTGCCGTGTAGGCTACGACGAGTGTCTCGTACTGCTCCCGAAGCCTCTGATACTCTGGAGAGCATGCTAGCGGGTTCATATCTGTCATTACATTTCGTCTATTAGGGCTAATCTGGGAACTAAGATAGTGCTTTTAGCGCAAAGAGCTTAGTATCTCGAAGGGCTAATTCCTATTTTGAGGTGCTGGGGGAGAAGCCACCCAGCAACCATTACACGCTCCCTCCCGTGAAACTTGGGGTAAAGCCAGCTCGTGGGCTTTTTCAACAGTCTCCACAGATGTATAACATGCCCGTCATACGAAAAAATCCACCAACCTACTTAGAAGTTGGTGGATTTGAAGAAGACAAAAGTTACTCAAAGTCCTATTGCTTTATAAAGCTATAGTTTTTCCCCTTAATGTGCAACCAGTAAACACCGGAGGGTAAAAAGCTCACATCTATTGAGTTCTCGGAGCCATTGAGGGTATATATCCCTAATCTCTCCCCTTGAGCATTGTAAAGTATAGCTTCTCCCATCACTGTTTTTTCTTCGCCTCGGATATACAGTGTAGAGTGTGCGGGTGAGGGATACAAGGCTACCCTACTATGCTCTACAGAGACCACGGGAATATCTTTTTCGAGAAGGAATGTAGCGTACGCTTGGGTGCGGTTGCCACCAAGGTCTGTAACCTCTACAAAAACAAAGAGAGAGTCTGCCTTCAATAGCTCTGACGATACAGGAAGGAGGTATGTATTATTATCAATCTTTTGGGGAATAACCCTTTCCTCGTTGATTGTACAATACCAACTCTCGTTGCGCAGAGCTACATTCTCTTCAACAGCGAGCAATAGCTTCTTTTCCTTTTGATCAAAAGTTAGAGACAACTTCGGGGGCTCTATATCATAAATCATTTTGGCTCCTAAAGCATACGTTCCTAGCTTCGAGAGTGTAAAATCAGCACCAATAGAGCCCAAGTCTTGCCAAACGCCATCGTCTGTTGCCGTATAGTAGAGGTGCACATCTGCCTCCGAAGTAAAACCGACCAAAGAAAGGTCGTCACGTCCCACTTGGCAACGAAGTGTGAAGGGGCGTAGCGTCTCGGCGATATTGAGTTCTCCTTCTCGAGCTTTAAGAGTAAAGAAATCGCTCAGTATGAGGAATTCTTTCTTTTCTCCATCTACCCCCAACAAGTCTCCAGCAGGGTAGAAGTAGAAAAAGTCTACCATGGCTCCCGTTGGGAGGGATTGCTCTGGCAGCGTAAATGTGAGATGAGAAATATCCTCCTGAGGAGCGGCACGAAGCAAGTCGTAACGACACAAGGCAGGTCCATAACTGCGCGAAGTATTAGTAAAAGTAGACACAGAACCGGCTCCCACCGACACTTCTTTCTTATTACACAACTCACCAGCGTGGCGATCCATCTCCTGCTTACGGGATGGAGTTATTAGCTCTTTGAATAGATTGAACGTAGATTCTGCCCAACTACCCAACTCATCTAAACCTTTCACCCGGTACTCTTCCAGTCGAATTGGATGGTAGTAGGTAGGGAAAAAGCGTTGGTCTTGAGTACTGAAGAACGATTTCTGCCTGGGGTACTCCAACTTCAATTCAAGATTACCCGTTATGCTCAGCGACCATATAGATGATTTGTAAATAGGGATCTCCAGCTCACCCTCTACTCCTGTCGAACGTTTATTCTCAAAGGTTAGATTTTCCAAGCTATAGTCTGCTGTCTTTCTTTTCAAGGCTTCTCTAAGTCCCGAAGTAAGAGTAGTCTCATCATGGAGTATCTTGTATATCTTATGAGACTCAAAAGCAACCGAAGGTTCGTAAATCTGTGGGAATATATTCTCTGTAATTGCCTCGGGGCTTGAGGCAAGATACTTTGCCATAGCTCCCTCACTCTTAAGGGCTGAAGAGAATTTTATCGTTTTATCAAACGAAAGTTTAAGACCCGTGCAAGAAAGCTTCGCTATCTTATCTAAGAACGAGCCTTCTCCCACCAATCCAATTTTGAATGAAATGTCGTCTTTAAGGGCAATCTCTTTTAGCGTACTAGAATTGGGAGCGAAGGTCTTTTCTTGCGTTTGCTTATACTTCGCAGTGACCTCTCCTTCTTGCTTCCAAGAGGAGGAAACATATTTTTCTCCCTCGGCAAAAGTGCTCCACTTACGGCGTGTTACCCTTCTCAAGAAATCGGCTTCGGGCTTTAAAGAGAGGGCAAGAGTCCCCGACATGGATTTGTAGGGCAATATCTCCCCCGATGGAGATATCTTCTCTCCACAGAAACTCCACTCGAAATCTGCGGCAAGAGATCCTGAGAAAGAGAGGTCTATTTTCTTTCCAAGACTAATACCTTTTACAGATCCTTCTCCCTTAAATCCCCAGCCTGCTGTGGGAGTTTTGGTTGTCGAAAGCTGTTCCGAGGGAGCTTGGAGGTCAAGCATTTTGAGCAAAGCATTCTTTCCTATCAAAAAGGCACGAGAGGATCCTATAGTCGACTGAGAAAGATATAGTACACCTAATGACTCTAAGAGGTTCCAACCATTGGCTTTCCCCTTCATACTTAGTTTGTAGGATAGGACCCCATGAGCGTCTATATATCCGGAAATCTTTGATTTTTCCTTTCCCCATTTAACTTTACCTCCCAGCGATGCAGAGAGCTCTGTCTCTGCACTAAGGTCTGTGATTCGGAGATTTTCGTTTCTTTCAAAGCCAAAAGAAAAGCCCTTCTTTAGAGTTGCAGAACCCTCTAGACCTACGACACCAAAATCATCGCCCACTTTCCCCTTTGCTCCCAGTTTAACGTCTAAAGTGAAAGAACGGCTCAATAGGGGGAAACAACGCACTTTATGCTCTTTGAAGTCGTTGTAAACGACCTCTATAGGAGTATCATAGCCCTCAAAGATTACTTTGGAGAGTTGCACTTTTGCCGTTTTTCCTACAGGTATGTACACCTTTTCACTGGAGCCGATAGCCTTCCACTGCTCTTCCCACGCCTTGGTAGGCACGTCTATGGTTACAATACCTGTACTATCTGAGGGAGCCGTCTGAAACATGTACTTCCGCCCCTCTACATCTAAAGAGTAAAGAAGGGAAGCCCCCTCTACCGGACGCTTAAGCGTATCTGCTACTCGATAGTAGAGAAATTCGACTCCTCCCTCCATTACCCCTTCGGGAAGAAGAGCATTAGGATCGGGAGAAAGACTTTGTATACGAACGGACGAGGGGAAGCCGCACATTACCTCTACAGAGTCCGTCGTAGGTTGCCCTAAGATGCCCTTTTCCGTTACCGAAGCTAGGCTAACCTTATGCTTCCCTTTGGGTATATGATGCGTAGAGAGCTGGATCTCTTGCATAGCCCCCGGAGCACAAGGAGCATCAAAAGCATACTCTCGAGCCGTGCGCATATTATCGTCGAACCAGTAACGCACCGCCTTGATAGGATCTTTTTTGAAATCAATAGGAGCCTTGAGAAAGTAGGCAGACTCTAAAGTCGATTGCCCCCCATCAGCACGTGTATAACGAGTGTAGAAACGATGTACCCCGGGGGTGAGAGACTGCTGCGCCATCTCCACAGAGAGGTCTAAGAGGAGAACATTTTCTCCCTCCTTACGCTCTACCTTTTGAGAAAATAGAGGGGCACCAGCCACCTTATCAACCCACACCTCTACCCGTTCCGCTCCATGAGGGAGAAGACAAAAGAGAGCAGAGACCATTGGCGAAGCCATGCCCTCTGGGGAGACATACTGCAAGTAAAGCATTTTCAGTCCACGAGGTATCTTCTTCCCTCCTATAATAAAGGAAATATCGATCAACCCCTGCTGCTCTCCTATATCGTGTATCAGAGGGAGTGTGTGGTTGGGGTCTCCTATCCAGGCATATACACGCCCCGAGCCCTTTGTTCCTTGGCGGTAATTGGACTTAATAAAAAGAGCCGATGCCACCGGAGTGTAGGTGCCATCGGCACGTTGCGCTTGAGTACTTATAGTATGCAACCCATCGCTCAACCCTGCCGTGTTGAGCATAATCTCAGGCTCATCGCCTTGCTCAAAGCCAAAGGGGTCTTGACGCAGCGTGGAGACGTCTCCATCGAACCAATAACGTAGCGTACGCGTCTGAGCCTTGAGGGGGTGACTATACGCACCTATTGTGACGAGGAGCAGGAGAAGCGTAGAGTAGACTTTGAAGAAAGGCTGTTTCATCTCCCTTAGTTCGCTATAACCTCTATTCTCACTTTAAGTCTATCCTTCTCATCAGTTTGTGGGGCTATCTCTCGTATTTTTATCTTAGGGATAGGAGCGCGCCCCGTATCGTCGAAACCAGTCCCACCATAGAGCCCGATATCCTTGCCATCTGTACCAGCATTGGTGCCCGACACTCCCTTTTTGAGCCGATAATTGTTCTTTCTCAAATCGAAAGGATCTGAGGGATCGTACTTCTCAAAGAGAGCCTCTACACCGCCCGTAGGGTAGGGTATTTGGGGGCTACTCCCCACCATATTACACGCCTCTTGACAATCTGACAAAGAGGTGGATTTATCCAAATCCAAGCCGATATTATTTCTTATTAGAGAGGCGACGGAGTAGTTGGAGTTGGGGGAGTAGGGGTGGTAGTAGCTGTAGTTGCTGGAGGAGGAGGCGGCGGAGGAGGGCTTCAATATACAATTGGCGATTTCACCCCCTTTTATGGCTCCAATATTCCCCGCCAAGCAGTTTGTCACCTGTACAGGAGCTTTACCATACCCAGTCAAAAAGTTACGTATCACAGAAGAAGTTACCATGCACCCAGTATTACTTTCTGAAGTGAAGTAAATCCGTTCTACATCCATATTTTTAATTAACAGATTCTTTACATTCTCCCTAATACTGATATTACCCTCACTACGAAAGCCCATAATGACAGAAGAAGAGGCTCCCTCAACGAACTCAAGACTTCCGATTATACGAGTATAATCAGTGTCCTTGCCATAGGGTCTACAACCAGCTCCATAGATAGCCACTTGGCACTTAATCTTGGTTTCTTCCTTACTACTCAACGTGTACGATCCCGAAGGGATATAGACCACGCACCCTGCCTTGAGTGCCATAAAAGCCTCGTCTAAAGTCTCGAAATAAGAGACCCGCCCATCGGGATACTGTACCGTAATGGACGAATTGTAGAGCTGTTGAGCCCACAAAGACTGAGACAGCATGGAAATGAAAAGGAGACTAAGCGACAAAATCCCCCATCGTAAAGAACGAATCATATAAGATCAAAAGGTTGTTTTCTATTACAAGCAAATTATCACAAAAGCGTAATCAGAAGGAGTACAGTTTTGTTGTACCGATTGGCTAGTCTCTGCCAAAGTACGCTTAGCGGAAACGGGGGGATTCCCCCCCCCAGTACGGTTACCCGTACGACAGTTTAGCAAACTGTTGGTTTCAGCCACTCACCCACACTTCCTTTTTGGGCTTTGCTGGCACAAAGGTACTACATTTATTTGACTTGGCAAAATCGTTCGACGCACCTTCGACGCCCCCTAGAATGGGACATACGATAAGACTTAGCCGAAGGCTTGCCCCCCCTCGAAGTGAGTGGCATCTACATCGTGTCATATTCCCTTAAAAACAAGTACATTTGCGGTGAACATAAGAATGCGCATAGAGCTTGTCATACGCATTCTCTCCACATAATCTTCTTGCTATTTTACTCATGAAGAGACTGAAGTATCAGTATCTATTCTGGTTGGTTGTTGTCTTCGTTCTCATCCTTTTAGGGTATGGGATCGTTCGTTATGCCCGACTTCTTGAGAACTCTTTTGAAGCAAGTATTTCCCCTTCAGATCCATACTATAAGCTGACGGATTATCCTGTTTGTTTGCCAGATAGCACGGTATCTGAAAGAGAAAGAGAGCTGTTTTATATAGCAAAGGCATATGGCTTAATTGAGTACAAATCAACATGCCACAAAGAGCAATATGCATGTGATCTGCTCTATCCCATATTGCAAGAGGTGGTTGAGGAGCATGTCTCTATCAAGAGTTTTAATGACAAGCTCCAGAAAGCATTACAGAGAGAACTAGCACGCATAGGAGCGGAGACGAAGAGAGACAGTCTTTTTACTATATGCGAAGAGGTGTCGGTACAAAAGTCTTCTGATCTGACTCAAGAAAGCAAGAAGCTCCTCGACCGGCTCGTTCATGCTTACACTCAGATAGATAAGACTCGTGCGAGCTTTGCCACTTACAACAAATGTAATGGTCCCATAAGGAGGAAAGACTCCTATAGTGATCTTGATTGGCGCAATCCACTTAATCGCCTTATCGGGCTCTTTGACTTCTACGCTTTTGTCTATTATTTCTATCCAAACAGGCAGTTGTTAGAGCAGCCTTGGGACTTGTCATTGCAACAAGCTATCCCCATGTTTCTGCAAGCAGATAACGAAGTCGATTACCACAAGGCAATCCGCTATATCACCGCAAGACTAAATGACTCTCATGCGTCTCACTCGACAGCCATGGATACGCTTCTATTTGGAGAGCGGAGGGCTGGGTTTAGGATGAGATCTCTATCGGGGAGATGGTTTGTGTATAGTAAGAGATCCGCTAACTATCCCACCAATGTAAAAGTGGGCGATGAAGTTCTTTCTGTAAACTCCATTCCTATAAAACAGCTCAGTGATAGTCTTGCTTTTTTTGTCTCTGCGAGCAACGCTTCAACTCGAGATAAATTCCTCAACAATGCAATTTTGTCGACTCCTAAAGAGAGCTTCGTCCTGAAGATCCGACGAAACAAAGACACCTTAGAAGTTAAGGAGAGAAGCGAACATATGGATTACTTCAACTCTCTAAAGCTTGAGGAAGAGGGTAAAATGAAGCCTCAGTGGCTTAATGACTCCGTAGCTTACTGGCACTTAGCATCAGCAAAGCAAAACAATGTGAAGAGCTTTTATCGTCAAGTTTGCGACGCCCAATACATTATTCTCGACCTAAGATGCTATCCATATCCGTCGTCTTTTTGGGAATTGTCTAAGTGCTTTATCCCCCGAATAAAAAACTTCTCATACATAGTCTACCCTGACAGTCAGCGCCCAGGAGAGTTTAAGTATGTGGCCGGGTCTCAGCATCTAGGCAGTGAGCACTATTATAAGGGTAATGTTATTCTACTCGTAGATAATCAGACCGAGAGCTTCTCGGAGTATCTCTGCATGATGCTACAAAAGGCCCCCCAAGCCATCACCGTAGGGACTCCTTCATCAGGAGCAAATGGGAACGTACATCTATACGAATTCCCAGGAGGGGTCACGACTTTCTTGACAGGCTTAGGGATCTTGGACTCAAACTACTCCCCAATGAATGGGAGAGGTGTCAAGATCGACGTCCCGATTCTTTTCGATGCAAATACTATTCCAGCCAATGTAGACCCATATCTATCAAAAGCTATCGAGCTGACCCTTCGTGCAGGGCTATGATGCGCTGATTGGAGCTACCTCTGAAGGGGAGCTGTGGGTCGTACAGGCTCTGCACGAAGCGTCCGTCGACTAGCACATCTATATAGTCTAGCAATGGGGCGCGTGCGGGGTCTTGCTCTATCTGCTCGAGCGTGTAGCCTGTGTAGCACCAGATCTCTAACCCCGTGTCGCTCTTGAGACGCTTGAGGAGCTGGAGCAGCTCCTCAGGACTAAACATCGGATCCCCTCCACTCAGCGTTATGCCGTCGAGGAGGGGATTGTTGTTTATATCGTCAATGATCTGCTGCAGGTACGCCTCCGTCAGGGGCGTACCTACGAGCGGATTGTGACTCTCAGGGTTGTGACACCCTGGGCAGTGATGGGAGCAGCCCGCTAAGTAGATCGAGCAGCGTATCCCATCACCATCAAGGATGGTCTCGGGTATGACCTTGATGACGTTCATCCGAGGGGGGGCGAGTGGCTAGTGATGCTTGACGCGATCAGCCTCCTCAGCACGCTTGGCAGAGTTCCACGAGGCGAGGTCGCCCGTCAGGTAGCCCGTGATGCGACGCATACGTAGTATGTCTTCGCCACCACATATCGGGCACTTAGCATAGATGACGCCCTTGTAGTGACACTCACGACAAGTATCTATCGGGTGATTGATAGAGCCGTAGCCAATGTGGTTGTCCTGCATCAGCTTGACAATCTTAGCAATCGCCTTGACATTCTTCTTAGCCTCGCCATCGAGCTCTATATAAGTAATGTGTCCTCCTAGCGTGAGCGCGTGGAAGGGAGCCTCTAGGCGTATCTTGTCCGCAATGCGGATCTCCTCCTTGACATCAATGTGGAAGGAGTTGACATAGTACGCTCTATCGTTGACCCCCTCGATGATACCGTAGCGCTTACGGTCGAGGCGTGTGAAGCGACCCGAGAGTCCCTCAGCTGGCGTGGCTAGTACCGAGTAGTTAAGGTGATAGCGCTCCTTAAACTCTTGTGCTACCTCACCCATGATCTCGATACAGTGGTAGAGCGTATGCCAAGCATCCTCGTTGGTGCCGTGCCCCTCACCGTAGATAGCGCACATCGCATTGTGACCTCCGATGAAGCCGATGCCAAGCGTACCGCTATCTATCACGTGACCGACAGGATCGTTGGGACGCAGGACGCCGCCGCCCTTCCAGACATCATTGCCCATCATGAAGGGGAACTGGCGTGCCAAGGCTGTCGCCTGAAATTCGTAGCGTGTGTGTAGCTGCTCACCCACAAGCCGAGCCATCTCACGTATTGAGGTGTAGAGCTTGTTGATCGCTAGACTGCGCATTTTGCCTAGATCCTCCTTCGTGCCCATCTGCTCCTTAGCATAGCGCATCGCTTCGATGGCTAGGCGTGGTAGATTGATTGTCGTAAAGGAGAGGTTGCCACGACCGATTGAGGTGCGTGGTCCATTGATATTCTCAAAGACACGTGTACGGCATCCCATTGTAGCTAGCTCATGACGGTAGCGCAGCGGGTCCTCCGCATCCCACTCATCGCTATGGTTAAAGGGAGTATCGAGGAATACAAAGTTGGGGAAAAGCGCCTTTGCCGTCGTCTCACAAGCCTTCAGGAAGAGGTCAAAGTTTGGCGTCTCAAACTCTATCTCACCAGCCACGGCGCGGTCGAAGTCTTTCATCGCACGGTTGAAGTCCGCCTCGGAGTAGTTGACCCCCTCCTTGACCTTAAAGATCTGTATCGGGAAGACCGGCACTTCTCCACCTACGCCTAGACCTTCGGTAGTCGCTTTCATAAGCTCCTCAATGACCATACGTCCCTCGGCAGAGGTATCGGTACCATAGTTAATCGAGCTAAAGACAACCTGATTGCCACCTCGTGAGTGCATCGTGTTGAGGTTGTGGATGAAGCCCTCCATCGCCTGATGCGTATCACGACGTGTGCGCTCGATCGCTTGATTGATCAGGTAGACCACCTCTTTGCGCGGTATTTCCTTATTGACCCGCTGGCTTAGAGCTTGACACAGATTCGTCACCGCCGTCGAAGTCGGGACGACACTGTCTAGATGCTGACCTGCTAACTCTCGTATCTCTCGCACTGAGGGTAGGTCTGTAGCACCCTGACAGTGGAGGAATAGGCGAGTCGTGTCGGCTACATGCTTGAGGAAAGTTTTGTAGACACCAGGCGCCATGAAGAAGTCAAAGGCTGGTATCGCTTGCCCGCCATGCTGCTCGTTTTGGTTCGTCTGGAAGACGATAGTCGCCAGCGTGGCATAGCTCTGTATGCTCTGAGGCGTGCGGATGCTACCATTCTTCGTGTGGAAGCCTCGCTCGTAGAGATCCGCCAGGTCGTACTGGATGCAAGTGGTCGTCTTCGTGGGGTAGTAGTCAAGGTCGTGGATGTGTATGTCGCCACGACGATGCGCCTCAGCATACTGCGTCGGCAATAGATAGCGGTAAGTGTAGTCCTTAGAAACCTCAGAAGCGAAGGTCATCATCTGTCCAGCGGGCGTGTGACTACTCATGTTAGCGTTGCTCAGGTTGACGTCGTTGCTGTCAATGGTCACGATGCCATCGAGGTTACGTTTGAGTTCGCTCTTCTTCTGACGCTCCGTGTTGCGCCACTCACGATAGAGTATGTAGCGCTTAGCCACCTCGGGCTGCACCT
>OHCR01001134.1_pt1 | contig 12322 bp, 9 predicted proteins | sample 1566831 | NCBI WGS metagenome assembly OHCR01 (sample SAMEA3879516, study PRJEB24766) | human gut metagenome | biome: human-associated habitat; feature: feces | place: USA | collected 1985/1987
GCTCACCTTTGGCGCGTTGGCTTACCTCTGTTTTTCGGCCCTGCAAAAGGAAAAACGGCTCCGGCCTTATGAGATCGCGCTTTTGTTTGAAATGTCCTTGCAGATCCTTCTGTTCGTTGCCTCCGAGTTCATCCGTGATTACACCCGGTTCAGCCTATACTATGCTGTGGACATCCTGTTGACCCTCACGCTGGTCAGCTTCCTGCCCCATATCCTGCGGGAGGAGCCCCATGACCTACATTGAAAACATCTTTTTGTGCCTGGCGCTTCCCATGCTGCTCTCCCTGCTGTTCACATCGGGCAGCCCCCGGCGCTTTACCCTGTTCGTGGTGCTGGGCATGGCCACCTGCCTGCTTTCGGCTTATGTCAGCAGCTTTTTCATGGGGCGGCACCAGTGCAGTGCCGTGACCACCGCCATTGAGATCGCACCTGTCTGCGAGGAGATCCTGAAGCTGCTGCCTCTGCTGCTCTACTTTTTGATCTTTGAGCCGGATTCCCACAAGCTGACTCCTGCGGCCATTGGCATTGCAGTGGGCTTTGCTACCTTTGAAAACGTCTGCTACCTGACCGAAAACGGTGCAGGAAGTTTTGTCTTCCTGCTCATCCGCGGCATGTCCGCCGGGGCCCTGCATCTGGTCTGCGGCATCCTGACCGGTCTGGCACTGGCCTATGTGTTCCGCCGTCCGTGGCTCACCGTACGCCGTGACGACATGGAATTGCCCAACGGCAACCGCATACCGGAATATTATATCCTCGAATATCCCGACTGGGTAAACATGATCGCAATAACCCGCGACGACCGTTTTATCTTTGTACGCCAGTACCGACCGGGAATTGCCCGGACCTGCTATGAATTGTGCGCCGGAGTATGCGAAACAGAAGACGCTTCACCACTGGTCTCCGCACAACGCGAACTGCTGGAAGAGACCGGATATGGAAACGGAAACTGGCAGGAATACATGGTACTGTCGCCCAATCCCAGTACACATACCAACGTTACCTATTGTTTTTTAGCAACTGACGTGGAACCCATAGCCCCACAGCATCTGGAAGATACGGAAGACCTGACGGTACACCTGCTCACACTGGAAGAGGTGAAACAACTACTATTGAACAATGAAATAATGCAATCACTGCACGCCGCCCCGCTCTGGAGGTACATGGCAGAAAAGCGGCTCATCTAAACATTCTCAACTAACATCGGATATGAAAAAAACAACGACGATTCTACTCCTGCTTTTCCTGCTGTCATGCCGGGTGATGGGACAAATCGACTATCTGGAACCTATAAAGGATTACACCAAATATAAAGACGAATTAAGCGGATATTATTGCAACGTATTCTCACTATTGAACACCGGACTGACCAAACAGCCTTACGCACAATATACCGCCTTGCCCTCTTTCTCACCGGAATACACCGTATCGACAGAAGTACAAGGTGGCAAATATTACCTTGTTTCGAACACACTGTCGCAAAATAGCTGGCAAGCAGAAAGGAACCAAATTAAAGTAAACAGGAAATCCGTGGCAATAAGCAAAGCACTCTATCAGGCATTCGGTGAACTTCTGCAACTAACCACCGGGCAGATACAAGATATGGACGGTTCGACCACCGGACTGGACGGAACCACTTATTATTTTAGCGCCACAAACGATAAGGGAAAAGTAATGACAGGAAAAAAATGGTCACCGGATAGTACTACGCTGATGGGCCGCCTGGTGCAGATCTGCGAATCGGCCTATGCCTTATCCACAGGAAAAGAGGTTCCGGAAAGTATGATTATAAAAGACACTCAAACATTGCTAAAAGATTTGCGCGACCGAAACAAAGCATTTCCCGATGAATACAAACAGCCGAAATATTCGGGTATCTTTCCTGCCGGGCTGTGGCAAAGTATCGAATCCGGAAAAGAACTGGAAGCGATACCGCAATTTCCGGAAGGTACTCCGGAAACTTATGCGACAAAGCACATGACCTACCCGCCTTCTCTACTGGAAAAATCAATCAAAGGATATGCCCTCTGCCAGTTTACAGTAAGCAGGGAAGGTAATGTGACAAATGCACATATCTTGCAATACTCGCATCCGGAATTCGCAGAAGAGGCACTGAGAATAGTCAAGGGCATGCCCAAATATCTGCCGGCAATGTCAGAAAGCCGACCGGTGGCATGCAACTATGTGCTCTATATACCTTTCAGACCATCGGTAGCACAAAAACAGTAACAGCTAAAACGTCACAATTTATCATCAAGAAGCAATGTTACAAATTTGTTTCTCGTAGAGAAACGAACCGTTCCTCTACGAGGAACAGTCCGAAACTCTACGAGAAATAGATCGAAACTCCATGTCGAAAAAGTAAAGATTATAATCCATTATTTATCAACTAATTATACATTTCAATTAATATTCAACATTTGTAATTATATATAACCAACATTTTTCCTCAACTTCATACTGTTACAAAAAGACCGATCGTTTTATAATGTTAAATTTATCCGGTTTATGCAGTCTTTACTATTTTTATGTATCATATTTATAATATTGTCGTGATACATACATGGATAGAACTGATTTTGTAGATTTGTGCAAAAAAGGAGATGAGCAGGCTCTAAACTCGCTCTACAATACTTATTCGGGGAAGATGATGAAGATATGCCTTCGTTATGTGCCCAACAGGCAAATTGCACAAGACCTGCTTCATGATGGTTTCATTGTTATTTTTAGTTCTATCGGCTCTTTGCGTAATCCTGAAAGGCTGGAAAGCTGGATGGGAGTCATAATGAAGAACACAGTACTCCGGTATCTCAATCAAAGTAATTCTACTTACACCGTTCCTTTATCCGAAATGTGCGAAGAAGACGAACCGGCAGACAATCCTTTAGTGACGGAGTTCATATCGTACGACCGAATGATGGAACTGGTGGAACGCTTGCCGGAAGGATACTCAAAAGTTTTCAAACTGGCAGTGCTCGAAGGATTATCCCACAAAGAAATAGGCGATCTACTGAATATAGCCCCTCATTCATCATCTTCTCAACTGCATCGCGCAAAAGCCCTGCTAAAAAAGATGATCGTCAATTACCGCTTGATTCTCATCCTGTTGTTACTGTTCTTCATTCCATTGTTCAACTTTCATGATCATTGGAAAAAACAAAACTGTCTGTCGAAATTGGTAATACGCCAAACAAAAGCAGAGAAAAAGCAGGAGACCAAACAGACAGATTCCTCGGAACAGCCTGTTCGCCACAAAGATAAATACCGGCAACTACCCGATATGGCCATTACCCCTCCGCCGGTATATACTGAGCCACTTCCATCTACCCTGCCCATAAGTGAACTTACGGCAAGCATACCTTTACCATCGTCCGATTCGAAATTACCAGACGCAACGATCTCCGGTACATATCCGATAGAAAAGATTGTACCCCACCAGCGTACCCGGAAAACCGGGAAATGGAAACTTATGTTAGCAGGATCGGTAGGCCCGCAATTAGCACAGAATCTATACAAATTGATCGCAACCCCTCATGATGATGAAGTAGGTGCAGACTTCCCCCAACAAGTAGGCACTTGGGAAGAATATTATGCTTATCTGAACACCCGTTACCAAGAGGGAACTTTAGGAGACTCGCTTACCCTGATGAAAATTGCCGAAAACAATCAGGGAAGGATTGTAGAATACCAACATCATGATTCTCCGATTACAATCGGACTTGCCATAAATAAAAAGCTAAACAGTCGTTGGAGTCTCGAAACGGGATTGCAATATACCTTTTTGAAATCGGACTTCAGTACGGGAGAAGAATACCGCATCCAGGAAACACAAAAGCTCCATTATATAGGCATTCCACTACGTGCCTCCTACCGTTGGGGAAATTTAAAAAAACTTTCATTCTACTCTACGGCCGGCATACAGGTAGATATTCCTCTGAAAGGAACGCTCCACACCTTTTCGCACATGATGGACAGCGCATCAGTCAACATTGACAACCGTTCACTGAGCGTACCTCTCCAATGGTCGATCAATGCAAGTGCGGGTGTGCAATATCATTTCACTCCTCACACCAGCTTTTACGTAGAGCCTACTCTCAATTATTACATTCCCGACGGAAGCGGACTACGCACCATCCGAAAAGAACATCCGGTGACCTTCACCATCCCTGTCGGGATACGTTTTAGCTGGTAAAGAGTTGAATAAAAAAGAAAGAAATTCTCCGTAAAATCATTTGGGCATGCAGTCTTTTACCGGAAAGATTATCTTACTTATAGATAATAAAAAGGAATGAATGCGTATACCATGAAAAATAAAAAGCAAGCGAAGAATAGCATTAAAAAACTCTCGATACTGATACCTGCTTATAACGAATCTAAAACAATCGTCGGTATTTTAGAAAAGATCATACGTGTGGATTTACCCGAAACCATTAAAAAAGAAATCATCATCATCGATGATTGCTCTACCGATCACACAGACGAGAAAGTGGTACAGGTAATGAAATCGCATTCCGAGATGTACATCAAATATATCAGGCTCAAAGAAAACAGAGGAAAAGGATATGCCGTACGAACCGGAATTACCAATGCCACAGGTGAGATTATCATCATACAAGACGCCGATTTAGAATACGATCCCAATGATTATTCAATCTTATTGCAACCTATTTTATCGGGAAAGTACAAGATCGTGTACGGCTCCAGACTCTTAAACAGAAATAATAAATATTCGTATCACAGTTTCTATTGGGGCGGCAGACTGATTTCCTTGATTACAAGTCTGCTTTTCTCCTGCAAAATTACCGATGAACCTACTTGCTACAAAATGTTCGATGCATCTGTGTTGAAATCTATCCCGCTTACCTATGACCGGTTCGGATTCTGTCCCGAAATTACCGCAAAGGCACGCAGATGCGGCTACGCTATAAAAGAAGTTCCGATAAATTATTATCCACGTTCCAAGCAAGAGGGAAAAAAGATTAAATGGTGTGATGGGGTTGAAGCAATCTGCATTCTATTCAAATTCCGATTCCACAACAAGTGGCAACCGATGCAATACAGAAACATGCGTAAAGCAAACACCGCTTACCAATCACGGCCTGTGACAAACAGAAGAAGGCTTCTAAAAAATGTATCCTTTTTAATCCTTGCCGCACTTTTAGTATTTTATGCATTCTCCAAACAACCCGGATATCACTGGGTGTATTTTAACTTACTCAGGGGCAATATGGAAACAATCAAAAAGTATCCCAAACTGACTTTTGAACAGAAAATGCAGATGAAACTCGGCACCAGCTATGAATATCTCTTATACCTTAAACAGGCAACACCGGAAAATGCCGTTATTCTTTATCCCGACTCAAAAGATTTCCGTGAGAAAGGCAGCCCATTCACCCAAAACATCGATAACAAAATCTACGCCACCCGTTTCCTGTATCCCCGTAAATTAATATTGGAAAGTGAACGGAAAACCGGCAAATATAAGAATGAAATAACCCATGTTGCCATCGTAAACGGAAAAGGAATGGAAAAATTGCCTTATCCGGTCGATACAGAATTTCAGCACGGCGTATTACCTCTAAAACCTCAAACCAAATAATAACATATGCTTATCTTAGGAATAATTATCCTATTCATAATAGGATTTCTCACGATCCATCTTATTTCGATCCGGTTTTCTACAAGTGAAAAAGCAGGCCTTGCCTTTCCCGTCGGACTGGGACTGGAAACCATGATGATGGCTCTGATTGATCTGTCGGGGATTCCACTAACCGCCACAAGTATATTGACAGCCGGTCTCTTTCTGATTATCATCTTATCGGTTCCGCTATATCTGCGGAAAGAAGAGCTTATGGCATACTACAAGCAACCCCTTTCTTTCAAATTATCTGATTATAATCTTATCTGGCTCTTCTTCATTGCGCTTATTGTGTATCTGGAATATATGAATTTTTCCAAATGCATCTATTTCCCGACCTACGATAGGGACAGCCTTGCCGGATTCGACACCATAGGCTATGTAATAGCACAGGAACATACATTGAAAGGATTAAGCTTATTCCAGGCAGATTATATGCCACAAATTCACAATGCAGGAAGCTATATCGTATATGCACCGATGGTCCAATTAAGCTATGCATTCGTATATCTATTGGGAGCGGAAACCTCAAAACTTATTCCGGCATTGATATACCTGTCCTTTCTGATAGCATTCTATGGCTGCATGAAACGCGTCATAAACAAGACAGGTTCCGCCATTGCCGTATTTTTCATGATGATTACCCCGGAGATGTTTGCCTTTTCATCACTGTCAGCCACGAATGTCATTCATGCCGTCAGTGCATCATTGGGAATTATTTATATAGCTATCTGGTTTAAATACAGAGAAAAAAAAGACTTATATCTCGGTGCCTTATCACTGGGGCTGAATATCTGGACCCGCACGGATGGAATCGTGTTTATTCTGGCTGCATTATTCGTTATTACGATAGATGCAATAATAAAGAAAACATGGAAAAGTCCGATACCTGTACTTTTTTCTTTCATTCCGGCTTTATTATGGATACTTTTTGAGAAACTGGCCAATTTATATGCAGAAAGCATCGCAATACTTCACCCTTATTGGGATGCGGACAAAGCCGGTATCATCTGGCAATACATGAAACTACATTTTATGAATACGACTTATTACGGTTGGACCTTTACTTTCCTATCACTATCACTCATACTGAACAGTTGGTATTTAATAAAAAAGAGAGATAATCTCCCGATACTGATGATGATCCTAATTTCGTCTGCTTTATATATGATTGCTCTCTACCAAATCGACTACAAGTGGGACAGTATCCAAAATGTTCTGGCATATTCGGCTAAACGATTCCTGTTTTGTTTTGTACCTATGGCCTGGTTTTACGCCATGTCGAACAATTGGATCAGGCAAATTTTGAAAAAACTGGAATAACCAAAACAAAGCAATATTCCGGAGATATATGAAGAAAAACATTAACGTAAAGATAACGTTACGATAACATACTATGATACAAGGCTATCCTATCTTTGCAACATCGAAAGAAACAAAAATCGAATATAAACCATAAAAACAAGAGCCATATGAAAGCTTTAGTAGTATCAGTAGTAATCGTAATGACATCCGTATTCAATGCATTCAGTAACGGAAATCTCACCCAGTTTGCTTATAACACCACTACAGACGGAGAAAAAGTAGAAAGTCAGACCGTATATACAGTGGAAAACGGAAAGTATCTCCAACAATATCTGAAGTACAACTATACCTATGACAATAAAGGAAATGTATCGCAGAAAGAGGTTCTGAAATGGAATGAGATCACAAAAGTTTTCGAAAAGCAATATTGCCTGAATATTACGTACAATGCGCAGGAAACAAGCATCGAATACACCGCATGGGATAACAAAACAGGGGCATACTCCGATTCCAGAGCCAAAGCCGTGTATCAGACTACGAATGCCGGACAAGGCTTTAATTATCTGAGCTACGAATGGAACAAGAAAGAAAATAACTGGAATTTAGCAAAAGAACACGCCATCCTTTATGGAGACAACGCCCTGATGGCCGACAAATAAATTCTCTCTCTATAAAAACTCTAACAAAAAATACGGCTGCGAAAGGTTTGCCCCTCGCAGCCGTATTACATATGTACCCGTTTCGTATTCTCTTATTTCGTACTTGCCAGAAGACGGGTCATACCATCGCTATTCAAATCATAAGTGCTCTTTTCCGTATTCTTATCGAAAGAATTGCTCTTTGTATTCCAGAGGGCATAATTCATTTCTACGGCATCGGAATGATAGGACACATTCAGTTTGAAATAAGGAGTCCAGCATGCTTTTACACTGTCCCACTTGGCAGCTTCCTTACAGACCACCCGGTTCTCGGAATCATAAGTATACGTGTAGCGGAGGTGGCGGAACAGATGACCGTCTTCATTACGATAGATCGTTTTAGCTACCAACTGCTCACCGTTCATCTCATCATTCTTCACATAATTGGTGGGATTACCTGCATTTGCACTCATTACACTTGCCATTACCACTACTACCATTACCACTGCTTTGAAAAATACATTTGTCTTCATAATCGTTATTTTTTTATTGTTATTATTTCCTCTGACTATCGGCGGAGGGTTTTATCAACCGCCTTCGCTTTTATATAGTCAAGAGCTGTGCCAAAATCATAAAACACTGATTATCAGAAAATATTTATTTTAAGGATACGTTCGTTTCCGAACAGGTGTCCGCACAGAAACGAACAATGGAGATGAAATATGCCACGTTAACGTAAAAATAACGTTGAAATAACATTCTTCTCTGCAAGCATCGTTCTGTGAAACTACATTCTGCCAAACTCACATTTACCATTATATACCAGCGAACACCCCTCTCCATGTTTAAGCCGGTACCCGCTACCACTCGGGATATAATGAAGACAGTTTTTTGCCAACTCCCAGCCTTCAGAACCATATCCGCTTTTGGGACGCCCCGTCCGTCCGTTGGCAATTCCTCCGAGAACCAGGCCGATAATAGCAAAAAAGACAAGAAACTTAAATACACTCAAAGCCGTAAGAAGAATAGCGAACGTACCCAAAGGAATGAATAGGATCACCATTAACGCAAATAGCGGATAACGCCTTAACTGCACTGCCGAGATTATTACTTGTAGCACTTGTGTTCCGAGTAAAGCGTAGATCAGCCACATATTTTCCTCATCACTCAACCCACCCGAAAATAACGCATAAACGAACATGACAAGAGCAATAACTGTGAAAAGTATAACTCCGATCGAAGTATTAAAATCACGGCTTTCGGTTTTCATTTCAGCCAATAAGCTGAAGAACAGATTAAATTCCACAAAAACCACCCCAAGCGTCACAAGGGTAAACAATATAGCTTTGAGCCATCCGACCTGCTCGGGTTCACAGAACCAAAAGTCATTTCCTAACAGGGCAATATAGACCACCTCAATCAGGAAAACAAACGTAAGTATCAGATATTTTACCGCTAATGCAAGCCTGGGAGTATTTGTCAACAGGAGAGAAAGTAAAAAATAAAGCACTATTCCGCCCAGCACCAACCACGGGAACCAAACCTCACGATCTATATGCCTGCCTATTGTTCTGGTAACCGTTTTGGTAATCTTCTCTTGTATTACACCAAATTTTTCTATCAGATCGGGCTCATAATCAGAAAGATCGACTTCATTAGCATAAGTACCGCTGCTAAAATCTTTTTGTGTCATATAATAAGTATAGTCGACCTTATCAACCCCCGTAATTTTTCCTCTGCGGTTATACTTATGCACATACTTTGTCACACCGACTTCCACCCATTGCCGGGAACGGGGCCCCATGACTTGAAAAACAACATTGGACTTCAACGTATCAGCCACTTTACTTTGTATATTCGGACGTTCCCGAAGCAGAATCTCCTTTCCTTCGATCACTTTATACTCGCACGCCGTCGCTGCTTCAAAGCTTGCCCTCTCGGCATACCGTGGCACAAAAACGGCCTCATAATCTTGAATCCCCTTATATTCATCTACTACTATCGTTTTTATAATTTCAACTTTTACCCATTTAGGATCACTGTTATCAATCATATACAGGGTATTTACAGGCCCGGAACCGACCGTATCCGTTACAGGCTGATCCATACCGGGGGGCTCACGGAGATAGACATGATCCTTTGGTAATACATCATGTCGGACATAGGGATAAGTCTGGCAATAGGCCAATACGGAAAAGTGTAAAGTAAAAACAAGAAAGAGAGCCCGCTTTAAATTTCGGTGAAGTGTCCGTGTTGTAATTTGCGAATACAAAGAGAGTGCAGCAACAACGACTGCTCCAATTGAAAAAGTCCTTACTGTCTCCATCGTTTAACTTTTGGTTAGTATAATAAATTGATAGATAATAGTTTAATCACATTCAAATATAACAAAGATTGCGAAGAAAACAAAACATCCTGTATTTCTACGAGATTTTAAAGCATCGCATAAAACAACTCTGCACACAATCGCTCAAAGAGACTATGTACTCAAGAAAACAAAAAATTGAAAGTCCTATGGAGAAAGTACATCGTGCTGAAGACTATTTCAGAAAAGTTATTTATGACAAATTGCATTTTTATTATATTTGCAAAACTTGAACGTTTTCATGACACATGACATCCATAACCTTTAAGAAAATAAAAGTAAACGCAGAGCTATAAATGAAACCAGAGATCTATCATACACTCGACAAGTTAGGCATTGATTACACAAGCCTTGAACATTCTCCCATTATGACAATGGAGGAAGGCACGATGATAGCACAAAAGTTAAACGTTACACCATGCAAGAATCTGTTTTTGGTAAACAAACAAAAAGAATATTTTCTACTTCTACTTTCGGAGAACAAAAAATTATCAGCGAAAAGCATCGCTAAACAAATAGATAGTTCACATCTTTCTTTCGCTTCCGATGAAGACATGAAAAGACTTCTTTCCACAACACCCGGAGCTGTTAGTATTCTTGGGCTTATTTATGACAATACGAATAAAGTAAAGCTACTGATAGATAAAGAAATCATGAGAACTGACTATATAGGTTGCCACCCATGTGAAAACACTTACAGTCTAAAATTAAAAACAAAAGATATATTAGACATTTTCCTTCCTGCAATCGGTCACGCAGATTTTGAAGAAATAGATGCGGATTAAGCATTCACTTTCGATGTTTTTTTACAGAGAATTTTGCTTGCACAATAAAGAAGGAAATAATGAATTACATAGAAACAGAACGATTAATCTTACAACCATTCACAGAAAAACATAAATAGTTTTCACGGATCATCAAATAGTATACAGTGGGAATATCCCACGTCGGATTTTAACATTGTTAATTCCCGTTTTCAACATATCGTTCCTTTCTCCACAAAACATAGGTTCTTTGTTTGCAAAGGAGCCTATTCCTGCTGACAAGAACACGCGTTTAACACAGCATTAAACACGTATTCTTACAAGCTAAGAATATCGGTTTATTTGGTTACAAAACGAACAACTAAGTCGCTGATATACAACATTTAGTATCATCTACATCTGTATTTCTGTATGGAATGCCTCTCATCGGTTCCAAAAACAGTTCCTGCCTGTACTTATCAAATTAACAACTTCAGTTGTACGTTTCTTCTAACGTCCTAATGTATACTAAGTTATTTTTTATCATTACTAAATGACGCTCTCCAACAAACAAAATGAAAATTTTTTGCCATAATATTTTTGAAGCACTCAGAAGTTTCGTATTTTAACCTTGGGATGTATTTCACTTGTATGTATATGATGGTAGGTAATCAACAAACCATAGAAAATAAAACGAAAGACTCCCAAAATTAGAGTAAAATAAACTTTTAGACAGAGGATAAGTCTCTATTTGAATATTATTTAGGCAAACAAGAGTAGCCCGTTTTGAACAAGAACGGCAACAAGGAATATTACGAAAATAATAAGATATAAGATAGATCCCATCCTACGGTAAACAACTTTCAAAAAAGTCGGGAAAGTAATTGAAGACTAAAGGACTAAACGAACTGGGAAAGAGAATGTATTTCCTTCTGTCTGTCAGTTTTTTAATTTATTCTCTAATGTCAGATTATTTGTTAGTCCATAGAGTTACTTTCGTTATATAATATGGAATATTGTTTTTTCTTTTATAAATAACAATCCACATTATTGCCATTACTACCGTTAAAATACGAAAAACATTAGTCGTGATATCCCCAACAGCCCCATTATCAGCAATAGCAAAAGAACTCCACGCGAAATTCATAAACATATGCAAAAAGATGCTACACCACAGATTATACTTACACTCTATAAATATCCAGCCGAAGAGCAGACTTCCCAATCCGGTAACGAGTCCTGCCATTATAGAAGATACAATATCAGTCCCTTCGTATAAATGTCCACATCCAAAAATCACAGCAACAATTAAACCGGCAAGAATGAATCCCCATTTTGCATATCTAAAAAGCTGTCCTAACAGAAATCCTCGAAAAAAAAGCGCCTCAAAAAAAGCGCCTATAACCACTATATTGAATAACTTCATAAGAGAAATAGAATCATCCCAAGTTCCCCAAATGAGAGAATATAGGAGCATAGGCGAAACACTCAACAGAGCTAATTTCACTCCTGTAAAGAACCCTTTATCTAATCCTATTGTTTGGAAAAGTTTTTGGCACGATCCATTCAGACTCACTATCTGAATATTATCAATTTCTTTGAAAGGAGGGCAACCAATGCAGCGGCGGAATCGTTC
>OHCR01001137.1_pt1 | contig 12261 bp, 9 predicted proteins | sample 1566831 | NCBI WGS metagenome assembly OHCR01 (sample SAMEA3879516, study PRJEB24766) | human gut metagenome | biome: human-associated habitat; feature: feces | place: USA | collected 1985/1987
GTATCGGCAGTGCTAAGATCGACAAGAACCAGATGATCAACGTATACAACTCTGCTGAGTCTGCTAAGGCAAATGGTGGCAAGATCTACATCGTCGGCTATGCTGATGAGCAGACTGGTAATGCCAACATCAACATGACTCTCTCTCAGCGTCGTGCAGAGGCTGTCAAGAACGCTCTTATAAACAACTATGGTGTCAGTGCAGACAACATCGTCATTGACTTCAAGGGCGACACTGTACAGCCATTTGCTACAAACGAGTGGAACCGCGTTGCTATCATCGACATCAAGTAAGCGACTGCAACGACAGCTAGACCCCACATCGTCATGGCTAAACTCTTTTCTAGATGAAGCCTGAGATGTAGAGGTACAAGCATCAGAATATAAAGAGAGGTGGTGACCGACTTGGTTGCTGCCTCTCTTTTTTATGACTGACATAAAACTTCTGGAGTTGAGAAGACTAGCGAAATGAGACTGTTGCAGAAGTCTACAGTCTCACATTCTTGCTCGCAAGACTGTCCAGACTTTGCAGAAAGGATGAAGCGCAAGGCACTGAGGGTGAGGTCTGAAGGGAGCACACCTCCGTATGTGACCAAAGCCGAATCCCGAAACCAACACAGAGAGTCGCCTTTATGCAATAGTCTCGAAAAAAGGATTAGCTAGATGCTTCCCCGATCCCTCCATTTTGGGTACCTTTGTGGTGACGGCAGAGGCGTCGAAAAATAGGTACGCGCTTCCGTCGGCAAAATTGTTATACTTACTTTACTTAACCGACTATGTCACAGAGTCCACAAGATGAGTCGTACCTCTTTTTGGTACGCTCTTATGGCGTGCAGGAGCTCGCCATCCGTTACTTCCCCGATGTCTTACCCGCTAGTGCTACACGCCATCTGACCCGCTTGATACGAGGTGACAGTGAGCTACTCGACAAGCTCACGCAGATAGGATACAAGCAAGGCTGTCGCATCTATACCCCCGCCATGGTGCACCTGATCGTGCGCTACTTAGGTTTGCCGCAGCACTATATCTTTGCGGATGAATGATCCTGTGCGGAGCTGCTATGCTCCCTGTGAGCGTAGTGGCTCCGATCACAATGCACCACAAAATCTTCGATCGAAACGCCACAAATGTTCCGATCGAAACACCACAAATGTTCCGATCGAAACACCACAAATGTTCCGACCGAACTGCCATAAACAAGATCTCAATTCGTAAGTCAAGCAGCCCGATAAGATGAGACGAGCAACCCGCTCGTCTGAGCAAATGACTACTAGCTACTAGGAGGGCGTCCGTTATCGTGACAGCTTACGACGTTTTAATATGACTATGAGTTGAGACTGTTGCATAAAGGCGCATCGCCGTGTTGCTCTCGGGATTCGGCTTCGGTCACATACGGAGGTATGTGAGCTTCAGACCTCACCCTCAGCGCCTTGCGCTTCATCCTCTCTGCACAGTCTAGACAATCTTGCTTGCAAGGTTGTGAGACTGTTGACCTTTGCAATAGTCTCTTACTGCCTCGCATGGTACTTGTACTTATAGTCTAGCCCGAGGAGAGCACCCGCGAAGGTCATCACCTCACCATAGGCAACTAGCACGGAGCTGTCGATGACTCCCAGAGGAGGAACCGTAAAGCCCGCCACGAGGAGTCCGATGCCAGAGACTGAGAGGAGTACCGCTAGGTATAGCTGCTTATGTCCTTGGGGTCTTATCGTTTGTGCCATAGGGATAGATACTCTTTGAATGCATCAAAACAAGGACACGCCTTCAACCACTCGTGCGGCTCTACGACGCCGTTGTGGTTTAGGTCGGGACTCAGGTCCCTATGTCCCACGATCCGTGCGTTAGGGTGTATAGCGACCAGTGTCTGGAGTAGCTTAAGCATAGCGGCACGCTGCTCCGGGGTACGTGTATCCCAGGGCGTGCCGTCGGGTCTCAGTCCCCCTTCGTAGCACACCCCTAGGCTACACTGGTTGTAGCCGATAGCATGCGCCCCAGGCATGGAGGGCGGTCTCATCGATTCGATCACACCAGCACGTGTGATGTAAAAGTGGTATCCCGCCATGGCAAAGCCTCTGGCACGGTGGTCTTGATCCAGCTGCCAGGCACTGTAAGTCATATTGCTGCGTGTAGCACTGCAGTGTATGACGATATATTTGATGTCGTTTGGTCTCATAGTATAGTGGGTTTTAGAGATTAGAGATTAGAGATTAGAGGTTAGAGATTAGAAGTTAGAGGTTAGAGGTTAGAGGTTAGAAGTTAGAGATCGGAGCACTAGTGTTTCTAGTGATGCTAGTGCCACTAGGGTCTAACCTCTAACTTCTAAAATCTAACCTCTAGGGTCTAACTTCTATATCCCGATATTTCCTTCCTCTTGGTTAGAGCCACCACCCGTTCCATTGCCTGGAGTAGGCTTGCTAGGATTAGAGCCCTCACTTGAGGGGTTGCTCGGCTTATTGGCCGACTCGGTAGGATCAGTGGGGTCACTCTTGCGGTAGCTCGCATTGGTCATCTTGTGACGGATCTGTGCGCCAGGGACGAAGATCACTCTATTGCCGTGGATCATCTCTCGCTTAAACTCCTCGGGCTTGTCACACGACTTGCTGCGCAGGGTTGCTCTAAAGCGACCTAGATCGCCTAGATCCACGATACGACCATTAGACAGCTCCATAGAGAGCAGCATCGAGACCGTGTTCATGACGCTGAGCACATCGCCCACAGAGATTGCAGAGATCTGTGAGACCATCTGAGCGATGTCAGCTTGTGCGGTGACGCCGTCGTACTTAGCCTGTGCGTAGTACTTGATCTCCTTAGAGTCTGGGGTTGCACCTTTTCGATTGATTTGCTGGATAGCATACTTGATTGCCATAGTAGATTGATTTTTATTGAGTTGATAAAATTTGAATTGTCTTCCTGAGAGGCTGTCGTAGCTACGCTAGAGATCTCCTATATATAATAGGTGTCGTGGAGCATGCCGGCGATTGCTTCGAGATACGACTCTGTGTCGTGACCGCTATCGATAGGAGCTATGTAGAGCACTGTTTTTCTCTACTGGCTGGATCTCTATGACGAGCGTGCGATAGTATCTCTGAGAAGACAATGCAAAGGTACGACACCGACTGAGGGGTGCCTGCTGTCAATGTCCCCGAGCGTACCTCTCGTGCTCTAAGAGGATCGCAAACGCTCTGTAAAGTATCGAGCGAAGCACACGCTCAAACGATCTGAGACTGTTGCAAAAAGGATGAAGTGCAAGGTGCTGATGGTGAGGTCTGAAGGAAGCATGCCTCCGTATGTGATCGAAGTCGAATCCCGAAAGCAATACAGCGATTCGCCTTTATGCAACAGTCTCATTATATATAGTTAGCTCATCTATTCCTCCCTTTGTCGCTCATCTGTAGCCCCTGACAGAGCGATTATAATGCGTCAGCCCTGTGCAAATATGCGACAGAATGCACTATTTAGCCCAGAAAATCGTATCTTCGCAAGAAAGTATCATTATCACAATGGAAAGAAGACTCAATCGAATCAAAGTAGTGCTGGTGGAAAAAGGAGTTTCACAGACGGAACTCGCTGAAGATCTTGGAAAAAGCTTTAGTACGGTTAATGCCTATTGCTCAAACAGGCAGCAGCCTTCATTGGAGTTGCTCTTTCAAATAGCCGATTATCTGAAGGTTAGTATTAAAGACTTAATTGTAGAAAACGAGTCTAAAGACATTGAATAAGCAAAAGATAAAACTCAGCCAACTTGAAGGCCTACTAAAGGGTGTGGCCGATGACCTGCGCGGCAAGATGGATGCTGCCGACTATAAGGAGTATATCATGGGTATGCTCTTCTTGAAGCGCATGAGCGATGTGTTCGATCAGAAACGAGAAGAGGTGCGTCGCCAGTTTGAGCATTTGCCCAAAGAGGCAATCAATCAGCTTTTAGAGGACAAGGGTACCTATGGCGACACTTTCTTCGTGCCTAAACGTGCCCGTTGGAATGAGGGCTGGATTGACGAAGAAGGTCATGAAGTGCCTCCAATTAAGCACCTTAAAGAGAGTATAGGTGCTTATCTAAATAAGGCTTTATGGGCCATAGAGGATGAAAATCCGGAAACGCTGAGCGGCATTTTCAAGGAGCGCATCAACTTCAACCGTCAGGTTGATGGCAAACCAGTGGTAAAGAATGCCGATCTCGAGAAGATTATCAAGCGTTTCAACGATTTTCCTGCTTTGATTAACGAGAACTTTGAGTTCCCTGACTTGCTTGGAACTGCTTATGAGTATATTTTAAAGTTCTTTGCAGATGAAGCTGGTAAGAAAGGTGGGCAATTCTATACTCCTGGACAGGTGGTACGCCTACTGGTTCAGTTGCTGGAACTTAAAGAGGGCATGAAGATATGCGACCCTACTGTGGGATCCGGCGGTATGCTCATACAATGTCACCAGTGGTTAGAAGAACAGGGTAAAAACGCGGAAAATATAGAATTATTCGGTCAAGAGAATGATCCTGCGGTGGTGGCTTTAAGTCGCATGAACCTCATTTTGCACAACATCACCAAATACCGTATAGAGTATTGTGATACCATTGCAGAGCCGGCTTTGGTGAGCAATGGCCAACTTATAAAGTTCGATCGATTGATAGCAAATCCGCCGTTTTCTCAAAACTATAACCGAGCAGAGATGGAATACTCTGAACGGTTCACCTACGGTTTCCTACCCGAAAGTGGTAAAAAGGCGGATCTTATGTTTGTACAGCATATGCTATCTGTTTGTGCATCTGGCGGAAAGGTGGTCGTTATCATGCCGCATGGTGTACTGTTCCGTGGTGGCAAGGAGAAGGATATCCGTCGATTGATGCTCACTGGGAAGAATGCCGATGGCACAGAGGCCGGAGTGAAACACGATGTACTTGAAGGGGTAATCGGCCTTCCGCCCCAGTTGTTCTATGGTACAGGAATACCAGCTTGTGTGATGGTCTTCAACAAGCAGAAGCCTGATGCACTGAAAGACAAAGTGTTCTTCATCAATGCCGACCTTGAATACAAGGAGGGTAAGAAGCAGAACACACTGCGTCCTGAAGACATAGAGAAAATCACCACTACCTTCCTTTCAAAGACGGAAATACCCAGATATTCGCGCCTTGTGCCTATGAGCGAGATAGCCGATGAACGCAATGACTTCTCTCTCAATATCCGTCGGTACGTGGACAACACGCCCGCTCCGGAAGCACAAGACGTGAAGGCGCATCTCGTGGGTGGCGTACCCGATTCGGAGATAGCAGACATTGCCACACGTCATGCAGATAAGTTCTCGTTCATTCCAAAGGAGATATTCAAAAAGCGGAATGCTAACTACAGCGATTTCTGTATCACAGACAAGAACGAGATTAAGGATATAGTCGAGCACGATGACAGCGTTCTTTGCAAGGTGAGGCGTATGAATAAAGCTTTAGAGGATTGGTGGCAACAGGGTAGCGAAGTCTTTGCTTCGCTTGCCAGCAACCGACAAGCCAATCTGCCTGCGATTCGTGCCCGTCTGTTGGGTGATATCGATTGCAGTCTGACGCCCCTTCGTGTGCTCGACCGCTTTCAAGTGAGCGGAATATTTGTGCGTTGGTGGGATGGCATAAAGTATGACCTGAAGACCATTCGTCAACGTGGTTGGGATATCGACCTCGTAAATAATGACGATTTCTGCTACCTCATTATCAACAAATACTTCCAAGCGGAGCAACAACGAAGAGATGAGTCGCAGGCACAGATTACAAGGTTGGAAAGCGACCTATCAGAGCTTGTAGAGGAAGCTCTTGAACTCTGCGAATATGAACCTGAGGAAAGTGAAGACGGCAAGGAAACGAAGATTACGCCCAAACTGGCCAAAGAACAGATAGCCATTGCTACGGAAGAAATCGACGAGACTGAGGCGCAACCGTATAACGATAAGCTGAAAGAAATCACAGACAAGGAAGCTGAGATCAAGCAAACCAAGTCGGATTTACAGACGGCGGAGGAAATGTTGGATACTTGCGTCCGCCTGAAATGCTACGGCATTGATGAGGAAATAGCTCCTATCACCGAAAAGCAGGGGATTGCCCAAAAGCAGCTGGACGAACTTAATATAGATCTCAGCTTATGCATCGCTTCCATAGCCGACCGCTTGGACGACATTACCGGCCTTGAACAAATAAACATGTCGGTTGCTTCATTGGAGAGACGTACTAAAGCTGCTCAGAAGAAGCTACCCACTATCGAAGGTAAACAGTTGTTGTCAACCATTGCTGTGGTAAAGAGGTCACTCAAGAAAGTGAAAAGGCAAGACAAAGGACTTCGTGACACATTGGAAGCCCTTGACAGTCGAATTGTCCAAGTGCGTCAGCTTTTCAACCAGATGGGTGGCCAAGTGACTGATGAAGAATGCCGTGAGCTTATCCTACAAAAGCATTTCAGCCTCGTAAGCACAGAAATGAATCACTACCTTGATACCGAGAAACGTGCGCTCATTGCAGCTTACGAGCATCTGTTTGAGAAATACGCAGTATCAGCCCGTCAGATTGCTGAAGAGCGTGATGCTGCTATGAAATCGTTGACCGATGCGCTTACCGCACTACATTATTTAGATTGATATGGGTATGAGCGAAACAAAGGAACATATTCCGCATGGTTGGGACAGTCAGCCTATAGGTGCGCTCGTTACTGAACAGCAGAAGAGCAATCTCAATGTCAGTGATGCAACCGGCGAAGGAAAATATCCATTTTTTACAAGTGGAGAGATTGTACTCAGGCACTCAGATAATCTCGTGAACGGTGAGAATTTATACCTTGCCGATGGAGGAGTTGCGGAAGTTAAGTTTTATAACGGACCTGCTGCGTATTCAAACCATACATATGTTCTGAAAGCAAAAAAGCAGATTGTTGAAGGTGGTTACCTTTATGCTTTTCTCGATGCTCATTGTTCAAATGTAGACTATCTTTATTTTCAGGGTACAGGATTAAAGAATCTTCAAAAGAAAGATTTTAAATCATTTCCTGTGTTATACCCAAAAGATAGGTCAGAACAGCAACGCATTGTGCGATTGCTTACTTGTATAGACGAGGCGATAGCCAAGACTGAGGCGCTGATTGAGAAATATCGTCGCATCAAACAAGGCATGATGCACGACCTGCTCACCTATGGCATTGACAAGGACGGAAATATCCGTTCGCCGAAAACTCATTGCTTCAAACCTTCACCTCTTGGAATGATTCCTGAGGAGTGGAAATGTTCTTCCATAGGTGAAAAATGTTATGTCACTAAATTAGCAGGATATGAATTTACAAAATATATTCATTATCAAGATCACGGTGAAATTATAGCACTAAGAGCTCTTAATGTTAAACGTGAGGAGATTATTCTTGACGATGTAAGATATATATCTCGCGAAACTTCAAATTTACTATCCAGATCTAAATTGTACGCAGGAGATATTTTAATTACATATATTGGGGCATATATAGGTGATATAGCCCAAGTACGAGAAAACGACAGGTTTCATCTTGCTCCTAATATAGCCAAAATTGTTGCGGGTGAAGATATACTATCAGACTTCTTGGAAAATATATTACGTTCCGAGAAAGTTCAATTTTACTTTAAAACGCTGATAACAACAACGGCTAATCCGAGCCTCACTATGGGGCAAATCCGCAGCTCTTATATAATATATCCAAAAGACAAATTGGAACAAAAAATCATTTGCGAAAGGATTGGAAACATCGATAATGTAATATATCAAGAAAAGGCTTCCTTTGCAAAACTCTGTGCCGAGCGACAAGGTCTACTTAATGACCTCCTTACAGGCAAAGTCCGCATTCCCGAAACGGTAAATATTTGAAATTATGATAAAGAGCAACGATAACAAGTACGTGGGTGAACTCGGCAAGGCTATGAAGTTCGATGAAAAAAACAGCGTGGAGATACCCTTTATGGAGCAACTCCGAGCACAAGGTTGGGACGAGGGCGACAACGAAGTGCTGATGCTCGAGCTTGGACAAACCCCTGAAGATGGCTACCGCCATTCATTCCGAGAAGTGGTGCTCATGCCCAAGCTCAAAGCCGCTGTGCGCCGTATCAACCCGTGGCTCACTGATGGTCAGATGGACGAGGTAATCACACGCATTACCAGCTTCGGCAGTGGCAAACTGCTTGATAATAACCGCGAAGTGCTGCGTCTGCTGCTCGAAGGTACCACCGTGGCACGCAACGAACAAACAGGTGAGTTGTCGCCCGAAGTGCGTTACATTGACTTCCGCCATCCAAAAAACAACATCTTCACCGCCATCTCACAATTCAAAGTAGCTATTCCAGCAACCGACAACCACATCATTCCCGATGCGGTGCTCTTTGTCAACGGTCTGCCCCTCGTAGTGGTTGAAGCAAAATCGCCTAAAATCACTGAGCCTATCCCCGAAGCAATTGACCAGCTGATGCGCTACAGCGAGCAACGTGGCTATGTAGGTGAAGGAAATCAGGACCTCTTTGCCTATAACCAATTTCTCGTAGCCACCTGTCGCAATCAGGCCATGTTTGGTACGATCACTACGCACACCATCAAATACTTCTACCGTTGGACAGACCCTTACCCCATGACGGTGAACGACCTGCAACACGGCCAGTCTGCCCCCAACGACCAGCAGCGGCTTGTGGCCGGTATGCTCACCCATCAAAATTTGCTCGACATCCTGCGTGTCTTCACCATATTCAAGACTGATGATAAGGGAAAGATCATCAAGGTGGTAGGGCGCTACCAACAGTTCCGTGCCGTGAAGAAAATGGCGGAGCGACTGAAAAAAGGCAAGAACAAGATAGAGCGTGGCGGCATACTATGGCACACGCAAGGTTCGGGTAAAAGCCTCACGATGATGTTCCTCGTTCGGCAAATGCGTATAGATGCCGAATTGGCCACATGGAAGATCGTGTTTGTGACCGACCGCACACAGCTCGAAGGACAACTGGGTGAAACGGGAACGGGCATAGGTTTGACTCTCCATAAAGCCGAACGCATTGACCCTCTCACCCCACCCAAAGGAAATAGTTTGAAAGAGTTGCTCAGAACCGATAGCAGCGACTTGGTAATGGCCATGATACACAAGTTTCAGGAAACTGGGGAACTCGGGAACATGGCTTTGTTTCCCGAACTCAATACGAGCGACAAGATACTCATCATGACCGATGAAGCCCACCGCTCGCAATACTCCCTATTGGGAGCCAACCTCGACCGAGCATTGCCTAATGCAACCAAAATCGGTTTTACCGGTACACCCACTGCCAAGACTGAGCATCTATACAAGGACTATATAGACCGTTATACCATGCGCGAAAGCATAGATGACGGCGTGACACTCGAAATCATCTATCAAGGCTTCACACACAATGCAAAAGTAGAAGATAAAACTGATGCAGACAAGAAGTTTGAAGATGTCTTCAGCGACTACAACCTTGTGGAGCGAATGCAAATACTCGGCTTCGGCTCTCGTGATGCCTATCTTGACAGCGAGGTAACGATCCGCGCCAAAGCCAAGAGCATGATGCAGCATTATGTGAGCCAAATATTCAGCGGAGGTTTTAAAGCACAGATTGTGGCCAACAGCCGCATTGCGGCCGCACGTTATAAAAAAGCCGTGGAAGATGCGCTGAAAGAAGAAATAGTCAAATTGGAGCAAGACAACCCTAACCATATAGATCTTGAAACTTTGCGGAAGGTACGAGCCGCTGTTGTCATTTCGGGCGACCGTAACGACTCGCCCGAAGTGAAACAGTATATCGACAAAACGTATCACGAGCGGAGTATCAAGTCCTTCAAACTGCCATTTGGCGCTGAAGACGAGGAAGACAACACAATCAAGGGCGATGTGGGAATCATTATCGTGAACAACATGCTCACCACCGGCTTCGATGCCCCCATTGAGCAGGTGCTGTACCTTGACAGAGTGATTGTTGCCCATAATCTGCTGCAAACTATCGCCCGCCCGAACCGCAAAGGACCGGAGGGCAAAGAATATGGCTTTGTCGTTGACTACGTAGGAATAGGCCATCATCTACGTGAAGCCATCCTCAAAACCGATGAGAAACAGCAACAGGTTGACAGTGGAGAGATTGAGAATATTATTGCAGCCATTGGCAACGAAGAACAGCTGTTGAAAGAGTTGGCCGAAGCCCACAAAGCCATCATGCACTTCATTAAAGAGGAGCACGGTATAAACGACCTGACTGATGAAGACGCATTCTATGATCTATTCTATGATGAGACCATACGCGGCACATATATTGAGCTGTACCGTAAATTTTCGACAGCTTTCAATGCCCTGCTTCCTGCCAAAGAGGCTTTAAATTACTACGAAGATTGGGTGCTGCTTACCGAAATCAACGCATTGGCAGTGAAACACCTCGGTGATGGGCGGTTGAGTATGAAAGGTCTGCCACCCAAACTGCTGGCCATAGCTGATGCCTATTTGAAGAATAAGGGCATTGAGGAAACCGTGAAGCCAATATCCATCATGGATGAAGACTTCATGGAGGAAACCCAAAAGCGCAAGCGCGACAAGACCAAGGCCGCACAAGTGGAGCATGCTATCCGTAATTTCATCGACATCAACATAGATGAAGATCCGGAGCTTTTCGCATCATTCTCAACAGCCATAGAAGAAATACTCAAAAACTTCAAAGGCAACTGGAAGAGAATTTATGACGAGCTTGAGAAGTTGCGCCAAAAGATATTGCAACGCCAACAAGAACCGACTTATGGACTTGATCGAAGGACTCAAATGCCATTCTTCCGTATATTCAAAGCCGTATTGTGGGATGACCGCGATTTAAACGAAGATGAAATCAGTCAAAACGTGGCATTGACCCAGGTCGTAACATTGAAGCTCCAAACGGAAATTAATTTAGTTGGCTTTTGGGACAACGTAATGGCTCAAAACAGGCTGAAGGCAGACCTGCAAAAAGTGCTTTTGTCACAGGACTTTTGTTCGTTGCCCAGCATGTTGCAGAAGTACAAGCAGGTGATAAGCCGTATAATGGAGGTAGCCCGAGCCAACCATAACCATCTCATAAGCCAATGATCTACGAGATAAGATACAGTAACCGGCGTAAAACGCTGGGCATCGTGGTGGAACGCGATGGGCGCGTGGTTGTAACAGCTCCTGAGGGAATTGCCGCTACACGTATTGCAACCATCGTAGAACAGAAGCGCACATGGATAGAGGAAAAGCAAAAGGATGCACGCAAATACCCCGAACAACCTAAGAAGAAGGAGTTTGTTACGGGAGAGACTTTGCTTTACCTCGGTCATCCATGCCCTTTGGTGATTTCTAAAATCAACTTTCCAGGTGTAGCGTTCCGTGATGGCACGTTCAGCATCTCATGCCATAGTCAGGCCAAGGCATACGACCTTCTGAAGGAGTGGTATAAAAACCGCGCGTGGGCTGTTATTGATCCATTGGCACGTGAATATGCTACGTCATTAGGCGTAACCTATTCAGAGTGCTGTATCAAAGAGATGCACTACCGCTGGGCTTCCTGTACGCCGAAGGGAAATCTTTGTTTTAACTGGAGAGCCATCAAAGCTCCGATGAACGTAATCCACTATCTTGTGGTGCACGAACTTGCGCATCTCATCGAGCCGAACCACACTCCAAAGTTTTGGAACATAGTAGCAGTACAGCTCCCTCAATACGCTCAAGCAAAGGATTGGTTGGCTAAAAATGGAAACGAAATAGAAATTGACTTTTAACCCAATAGTGTCCTAAACGTTTTTGGCGGGCGAAGGGTGTGAGATAGCTGTCAAGCGAGTCAATCGCCCCTTGACTAGACACTAACCATGACGACGTATCGCTGGTTTGGAAACGGACGCCCTCCGACTGGGCACCCCCGTGCGTCCCTACATCATCGTTACACGTCACGAGCGTCCGTTATGTCAAGGCGATACGTGTAACCCTTTGTAGGGACGCTCGGTCGAGCGTCCGTTGTCGAACGATATGACGTGTACGGGACGCTGTAACCATTAACGGGGACGGACGCCCTCCCACCGACGTCGCCATGTAGGGACGCACGATCTGTGTGTCCGTTATGTCAAAGGTTACAGCGTTGTGGTTTTAATGGGGACGGACGCACAGATCGTGCGTCCCTACAGGGTATCGTCACGGCTAGTGGCGTCCGTTGTGTCAAAGGTTACAGCGTTGTGGTTTTAACGGGGACGGACGCACAGATCGTGCGTCCCTACAGGGTATCGTCACGGCTAGTGGCG
>OHCR01001141.1_pt1 | contig 12220 bp, 7 predicted proteins | sample 1566831 | NCBI WGS metagenome assembly OHCR01 (sample SAMEA3879516, study PRJEB24766) | human gut metagenome | biome: human-associated habitat; feature: feces | place: USA | collected 1985/1987
CCACCACCTTGTCTATGTCTAGTACGCCCACACGCCCTAGGCCTTTACAGCGCTTGCAGTAGCCACGAGGCGAATTGAACGAGAAGTCGGCCGGTGAAGCGTCTGGATAGGCGATGCCACTCTCGGGATCCATCAGTCGCTTGCTCAGATGCTGTATCTCTGTGCTGTCGCGTCGCATTACATCGATGACGCCCTCTCCGAGCTTCATCGCGATGCCCACCGCCTCGGTGATCCGCTGCTTATTGCTCTCTCGTACGGTACATTTGTCCACTACGACACTGACATAGTGTATGGAGAAGCGGTTGAGTCGCATCCCTGGCGTCAGCTCGCACACCTCACCGTCAATGTAAGCGTGCAGGAAGCCTCGTCGTCTCATCTGCTCGAAGAGCTCGCGGTAGTGACCCTTGCGATCGACCACGACGGGAGCTAGTATGTAGATCCCCTCGTCGGCGTACTGCTCCATAATATGCTCCACTACCTGCTCCTCAGTGTAGCGCACCATCTCCTTGCCTGTGAGGTACGAATAGGGAGTGCCGACACGTGCATAGAGGATACGTAGGTAGTCGTAGACCTCCGTCACAGTGCCGACGGTAGAGCGGGGATTGGTCGAGGCACTCTTCTGCTCGATAGCTACCACAGGACTGAGCCCCACGATCTCATCTACGTCAGGGCGCCCGCCTCCGCCCCCGATGAAGCTACGGGCATAGGAGGAGAAAGTGTCTAGATAGCGTCGCTGCCCCTCAGCTAATAGCGTGTCAAAGGCAAGCGAAGACTTACCACTCCCTGAGAGTCCCGTCACGACGGTCAACTTATGGCGAGGTAGCGAGACATCTATATTTTTCAAGTTGTGCACACGAGCGCCATGCACTTCGATAGCGCCCATCGCCCAAAGCTCTTGCTCAGATGCTGAGGGGTGTTTGTCGCGATCGCTGGATAGGTCTGTATGGGGAACTGTCTGTTTATTCTGATCCATTTATCTAGGAATGCCGTTCTTAGCCTACAAATATAGTGATTAATTACGACAAGGAGTACAGCGGGGGCACTTCTTGAATAGGGCAGAGGCACTATAAGAAGATCAGAAACTCTCTCCAGCCCTCGTCAAGGAAATCCTAAATTGCTCGGTAGAAATACTTGATTTCTCACGGAGGAATAGAAAAACTCTTCGGACTTATCATTTGATTCTTCCGAAGTCTCATTTCATTCCTCCGAAGAGATTTTCCTTCCCTCGGTGGAGAATGTTTATTTTCCAGGGAGCTATTTGGGAATTCCTCCGTGGGGATTGTTTTTAGTCTCTGTAAAGCGCCCTAATGCGCAAGCTTTTGGCGGTTTATAAAGCCCTCTTACCTGGCAAAAGAGGTAATGTAATCAGATTTAGCGGTTATGACAATGGTGAGGGCGTGTGGCAAGCCAGCAAAAAGCTGTACTTTTGTCCCAGCGGAAGCTATCACCCCATAGCGGGGCACAATAGTTGTCAGTACGCTTACAATTCAATGTATATGGATCGAATCAAAACATCACAGCCTGCTATCGTTGATGCGGCTGTCCTGCACAATGAACAGGTAGCACCACGCTATCACCTACTTTCCCTAAGATTAGATGTCTCTTCTAGCGAGACTTCGTGGCTACAAGGTGTAGCGCCAGGGCAGTTTGTCCAGGTGGACTGTCGCCCAGCAGGAATACTCTTGAGGCGCCCTATATCCATATACAAGTGGTCTAGAGAGGAGCTATGCCTAATGCTCTTGGTGCAACGAGTAGGACGTGGCAGTAACTATATGTGCGACCTAAAAGTGGGGGACAGGGTGAATATCGTTGGCCCTCTAGGGACTCCCTTTGCTACAGACCCCACGATAGCTGGCGAGCGTCCGCTCCTAATCGCTGGAGGGGTGGGGATGGCTCCCATCATCATGCTAGCTCGTCATCTGCAGCAGCTATCAACGGTTCGACCTCACCTGATCATAGGCGCTCGTACCGCTTCCTTGCTAATACTGCGAGATGAGATAGATCAGATCGGCTGCTCCTACAGCTATACGACTGATGACGGGTCGTATGGTACTCGGGGAGCCGTCTTGGCAGCTCCAGAGCTAGAACTAGACAACTACTCTATGGTCTACACCTGCGGCCCTCGTCCTATGATGCGTGCCATCCACAACTGGGCAACGAAGCACAACGTGCCGGGACAGGCTTCTCTCGAGAATCTCATGGCTTGTGGTGTGGGAGCATGCCTGTGCTGTGTCGAAAACATTGCAAACCAAGGGAATACATGCGTTTGTACGGATGGCCCTGTATTTAACTTTGATCAACTATTATGGTAAGCACATCTGTCAACATAGGGGGAGGGATTACTCTTAAGAATCCTATCCTAACTGCTTCTGGTACTTTCGGATATGGGCTGGAGTTTGCTCCATTTCAAGATCTCAATGAGCTAGGTGGATTTATCGTTAAAGGGACTACGCTACACCCACGACAAGGCAATCCCTATCCACGGATGGCAGAGACGACAGCTGGCATGCTCAACTGTGTAGGACTGCAGAATAGGGGAGTGGACTATCTAGTAGAGCATATCCTCCCTCAGCTAAGTCATTACGATACAGAGATTTTTGTCAATGTGAGTGGCTCTACGATAGACGATTATGTCGCCTGTGCTGAGCGACTGAACGACCACCCGAAGGTACGTGCCATAGAGCTAAACATTAGCTGTCCGAACGTAAAGGAAGGAGGTATGTCCTTTGGTGTCAACTGCGAGAGTGCTTACGAAGTGGTCTCAGCTGTTCGGAAAGCTTACAAAGGACATCTGATGGTCAAGCTTTCGCCGAATGTCACAGACATTACAGCCATAGCACGTGCTGCCGAAGAGGCCGGCGCTGACAGCCTTTCACTCATCAATACGCTCCTCGGGATGGCGATCGATGTCAAAACGCGCAAACCTAAGCTATCCACAATCACTGGAGGACTGAGCGGTCCAGCTGTCAAGCCTATAGCCGTCCGTATGGTGTGGCAGGTGGCGCAGTCGGTATCGATCCCAGTCATCGGGCTAGGTGGCATTTCCTGTGTGGAGGATGTGGTCGAATTCTTACTAGCTGGAGCCACTGCTGTACAAGTCGGGACCTACAACTTTGTCGAGCCAGACATAGCCTCTAAACTTGTCCATAAACTTTCTAACTACCTAGAAGAGAATAATATATCAGACGTCAACGAGCTGATCGGAGCTTTGTCAAACTAATACTTCATAGAGGGAGGGTATCAAATATATGAGAACTCTTCTCAGAACATACTGAGCGTGGTCGGGTTTCGCAGATTCTGTCGACTTCATAATAGTCTCGCTGTTTGGAATCTTCTTAAAGTTACTGCAAGATGCAGTAAGCCCTTCAGGCAATCCAGCTAGACGCTACACAGAACGTGAAGCAAAATTGGTGGAGCTCGTTGGATGACTTGATTGTTGTAAGATACTTAGTCACGTGTTATAGGATACGTAGTCACGCAAAACGCGTATCTAAGCAGAATTACTCAGTCTCTCTGGTGTAATCTGCTCTAATTTGAGTCTCTTTTGCGACACCCTCATAGAAACTAGAATGAGTTTTATGTTTAGTTGAAAATAAATCTAAGGTTTGGAGTTTGGGTGTTTCACTCCTTTTGCCTACCTTCGCAAGCAAAAGTGAAAATACTCGCTTTTCACATAACACAAATCATAATCCTATGGAACTACTATCAAAGACTCGAGAAAGTCTAAAACAAAAGTCTCCTAACCAACACCGGCAGAAGTACTCTCCAGCGCCTAAATTCATCTCACTAGTGCTGTGTATGAGTGTACTGCTATTGGGAGCGTGTCGTAAATCCCCTAAACCTGTCGAGCGTACAGCTGATGAGGGCAATTTGACCATACAGCTAAACTGTTTGGGCGCAAATCTCAGAGTTGATGATAGCGATCCTATATCTGCTGTAGAGAGACTGGATCTATACTTTTTCTCTAGCGAGTTTGATGCAGCAGAGCGAACCATAGTGGAGCATCGTATCTTTAGCAAAGAAGAACTAGCGACAAACGAGCCCCTATCTATCTCGTTGCCTGTTGCTTCCTATTATTTGGTTGCGGTACTTAATGGTACTCCAATCATTCAAAATAAGTTTGCTCAAGGCGCATCATGGAGTAAGCTCTTTGAGACAAATTATACCCCCTCAGACCTATACACAAAGTCGGAAAATAAGGTTACTTCTGTCGTATGGAGTAATGACCAAGGTCCCATACAAATTGCTGAGAGCGCTTTTCGTAAAGAGGCATCACCAGTACAAGTTCCACTCACACGGGCCATTGCTCGCATAAGATTGTTCGGTGAGCCTAAAATACCTCAGTATATGTCGGTTGACTTGACCAATGGAGGAGTATTTATGGTCGGATGCCGAGCTAGTCAAGCTTTTTTGATGCGTGAGTTAGCGCCACTCATCGGAGTTGCTGGAAATGTTATGGAAAAGCCTGGAGATAAGTCTGACTTTGCTAGTCGATATGCATATTCGCCAGGTTATCAAGAAATTGCCAGCAGTAATAAGAGTAATTATCAGCCTCTTCTTAAGGCATATAGATTTGCAAACGAGACCAAGTCTATCTTAAATCTAGAGTCTCTTAAGCTGATTCCTAAGACAATCAACGACTGTGATCTAACTCAGAGCATGTATTATACTTCGGAGACGACTGTCGACCCCGCTCACTGTACTTATTACTTTCTTCCTGCCTTACTTATCGGTTATAAGCTTTATCCTAAGGTCTTGGATAAACTTGGCGACTTTAAGGCAGATGAGGGGTGGGTTAGCTTCGGAGGTCGCTACTACCGTGGACGTGACTTTGTCCCTTATCTGAAAGCTATCTACCAACGCAACAAGTCAACAGGAAGCAGAAAACCTACAGTAACCGTACCAAATGGTTACCCTAAGAATTTGCAGAATATATGCGAAGATTTTGTAGCTGCGCATGGTGATAAAATGCTAATGACAAGTTCCGCATATCAGGGAGAGCTTTACCCTATTGACTTCAAAGGCTTGCGTTATTACCTACGGAGCTACAACTATTATTACCTACCTGTCCAACATGCGCCAGACCAGGAGGGTTACGGGCATTACGGAATTGTTCGAAACAATGATTACCGTATAGAGATCACTAGCATCTCTAACTTTGGAACACCGCTCTTGCTGAGACCGATGGATCACCCAGAAGCTTATACTACAAAGCAATCTATCAGCTCTACGTTGACCCTCGTTCCACTTACAGAGCACAATAACACAGCTGATTTGTAATCTAGCTTATCACCTTATATAATATAACGACCACGGGGAAGTTTCTAATTTTCCTCGTGGTCGTTTTTTCTGTGAAGACTTTTGAGACAGGGAGAATTGATTTCTTTCGTATATTTGCGACAGTGTTATTTCCTTTCCATAAGAGATCTGAGATACTTTGTCACAAGTCTCTGAGATTTTTTGTTCAGTTACCATATTCACTTAGTATCGCCTTATGCCTTTATCTACTGAGACCTTTTTAATTATTGGATCCGTTGTGATCTTTGTTGCGATCCTACTTGGTAAGGTAGGAGCGCGCTTTGGGGTGCCGGCCCTACTTCTTTTCCTGCTGACAGGAATGCTCTTCGGAGTGGATGGCATAGGCATACAGTTTAGCAATATGAGGGGTGTGCAGTCTATAGGGATTGTGGCGCTCTCAATTATCCTCTTTTCGGGAGGTATGGGTACCAAGCTCTCGCAGATACGTCCTGTGATAAGCGAAGGTGTTGCCTTGAGTACCATCGGAGTGTTGCTTACGACACTCTTTACAGGCTTACTTATCTTTGGTGTGACGCACTACCTCTTTGCTTCGCTCACCTTTTCGCTACCTATCGCCATCTTGCTAGCAGCTACGATGTCTAGTACCGACTCTGCATCGGTTTTTGCAATCCTACGCTCGCAGCGCGTGCATCTCAAAGAAAATCTAAAACCTCTTCTAGAGCTGGAGAGTGGTAGCAACGACCCAATGGCTTATATGATTACGGTCGCTCTCATCGGCTTTGTCATGGGCGGAGAGACCTCCCTATGGGGCGTGGCGGGAAGTCTCGTACTGCAGTTTTTCTTTGGTATCATAGGCGGCTTCCTCTTTGGGTGGCTATGTGTCAAGATGCTCAACAACTTGAACATACAGAATGAAGTCCTCTATCCCATTGCTCTACTATGCTTTGTCATGATCACCTACGTGAGCACATGGTACATAGGAGGCAATGGCTACCTGGCAGTCTACATTGCTGGTATCTATCTGGGAAATAGTAAGATCACAGCACGAAAGTCGGTGTACGGCTTCTTCGATGGTATCACCTGGCTAGTACAGATTATACTCTTTATCATGCTTGGGCTATTGGTCAATCCAAGCGATATGCTTCCAGTATTGATCCCCACGCTACTCATTGCCGTGCTGATGATGTTTGTAGCTCGTCCGTTAGCTTGTTTCGTAACACTGCTACCATTCCGCAACCTCTCCTTCAAGGCTCGTCTCTTCACCTCTTGGGTCGGTCTACGAGGGGCTGCTCCGATTCTCTTTGCCACCTATCCCGTATTGGCCGAGGTGCCTCAGTCTAGTCACATATTTACCATAGTATTTGTCATCACGCTAGTATCGCTCATCTGTCAAGGTATGACGATCACGCCTGTAGCTCGTGCGCTACACCTAGCGGAGCCCGCTCCTCCCGAAGGATACTTCATGGGGGTTGAGATCCCTGAGGAAACCAATACAAACATGGAGGAGCGAGTGGTCGTGGAGGAGATGTTGACCGAGGGGCATCTACTCAAGGATCTGGCACTTAATCCCGAAGAACTGGTCATTCTCGTACGTCGCAACGATCGCTATATAGTGCCTAAGGGTGGACTACACCTGCATCCTAATGATATCCTTCTCATCGTCTCTGAGCGTCGTGAGTCTGAGACAATGGTAGCAGATTTTCCAACTACAGACCTCTTCTCGCGCTTACGGAAGACGCTCGGACAGGTCACTAGCCGCAAGGCTAAGTGAAGACTCTAGGAGCTTTCGTATGGCAACTGGGCAAGAAATAGCTTAGCTGAAGCAATAAGGAGCGAAAAGTAGAGGAGTAAACACGGCTATTTGTGTCAGATTACGCTTAGATAGCTCTCTACCAAATTTGCTCCTCATATGCGAGCTACTATTTGTTGCCTCTGAAGACTAGGGGACGGCTCCTAGTTCGTGTCTCATATGCTATAACCAGAAGGTTCAATCGCTGAATTAAGGCGGTCAGGGCTGACGCATTATACGGGGTAGGTATACCTACGCCTTAATGAAGGATCTTGGGAAATGGAGGAAATAGAACAATCCTTCGTGGAAGATCTAGGATTATCCAGTGAGCAAATGAAAAATTCTTCCGAAGAATTGGTCGATTTCCTCCGAGCTATTTGGGATTTTGCTCCGAGGAATTGACCTCAATGGAGATCTAGGAGTAGCCATAATGTGAGTCCATAGCGCTATGTGGCAAGACTTAATCCATCTATTCCTCGGTTGGCGTCAGGCACAGCTCCTAGGATACAGGGTATAATGCGTCAGCCCTGGAAGCGGGATTGCCATCTAGCAGCGATGAAAATAAAATAGGAGCTACACCTTCACGGGCATAGCTCCTATCTTGAGGGGATAGCCTCACCACGCAGGTGGGAGGCTGATCGTGTTATCGTACGAGGAAGGGGATCGCAGCGTAGCTTCCGTCTGCTCTATTGAGTAGTGCGACATACTTGCCTGTCGCTAGAGGTAGTGCCAGCACGGCGACTCCAGCGGGTTCCAGACGTGCCACGACGACACCCGAGAGATCAACGATCATCAGCGACGTGACAGACGCTGCGCTCTCTAGGTGGAGTTGCTGCGCCTCGCTGTCGTAGTAAACCTGCAGGTCGTCTGCTGTGGGGGCGGGCGTGTCGGTACCGTTGAAGTATCCGTCGACCGTTAGCTCCCAAAAGCCTGATCGCAGTGTCGGCTGCAGGTCGTCTGACTCCACCCCTTCATTATCGGCTTCACGTAGCGCTGAGCGTGGCTGTGTGCTGCCCATCTTGACACTCGTGATAAGGCAGACGTAACGACAAGCGTCCTCTTTGGAGACTCCGTGGAGCGTTAGCTTAGCCTCATTAGCGTTGGGGACCGGCTGTAGCGTGGTCAGATTGTACCATCGATAGTGCTCATCGCCGATGAGCGTGCCAGGATAGGTCGCGTCAAAAGTGACATCGCTACCTGACGTGACACTCTCCTCATGACGCTCACTATAAGCTTGCTGCATACCAAAGCGGAAGATGCAGTCTTTGTTTTTGATGAAGGCATTCCACGCCTTAAAGTCCGCAAAGGAAAGGCGACAGTTGCGCACATCGATCATGTCTAGGTTCTTGAGCTTCTTGTAGATCGCTGGCACGGTGCCTGAGAGGTTGTTATTTCTCAGGGATATCTTACCCGGCTCAGTTGCATCTTGCCAAGTGGCGGGGATGGAGCCTGTGAACTGGTTGTACCCTAGATCCAAGTACCAGAGCTTCGTCGGCAGTTGTTGTGGCAATGCACCTGTGAACTGGTTATGATCAGCAAAAAACGCTTCGCAGTCCTCCATCGTGCTTAAGTCTTCTGGCAGAGAGCCAGTAAGCTTATTATCAGCACAGGAGAAGCGTTGCAAGCGAGGCAACATTACGACACTCTCGGGGAAGGAGCCTGTGAATTGGTTGCCGTTGAGGTAGAGTCGTCCCGGCTCCGTAACGCCCAGCCCCAGATCTAGAGGCTTACCAAGATTGATTAGGGCACTTAAGTCTGGTATCTCGCCGCTCATCTTGTTGTCTTGGACTGAGAAGATCTGCAGCTCGGTACACTCACTGATAGAGGCAGGGATAGAGCCCGTCAGCTGATTAGCAGAAAGCTCTAGGACCTGCAGATTGCGACAGAGTCCGATCTGCTCGGGCAGCTGTCCAGAGAGATTGGAGAAGGAAGCGTCAAGATACTCCAACTGAGGCATCTTGGAGATGTCGGGTAGCGTACCGGTCACCTCTGAGATCACATTGTCCTTGTCGTCTACATTATAGAAGTTTGCCAAGTGTAGGATCTTCAGGTTGACCAGCTTATCTAGGTTAGGTAACTGTCCCGTCCATAGATTGCTGCTAAGCGTGAGCGCCTGCAGCTTAGTCATCGTGCCAAACGCCTCGGGGATGGGACCCGAGAGCTTATTGCTGGATAGTCCCACAAGGTGTAGCTCTGGGAAGGCGGTAAAGAAGCTCTTCGGCAGTTGTCCCGTCAGTCCTACGCCATCGAGGGCAATGCCCTGCACGTGGCCACCTTCGATGATTACGCCAGCGTACTTGTCTGCTCCTGAAGCAGCGCGCCAATTGTACCCCTCAGCCCAACCTGAACCGCCGCACTGGTCATAGATCTCGAGAAGAGCCTTCTGCTCCGATGCGGGGATAGTGTTTTGGGCTTGTAGCGAGGAGCTAGTACTCCCCCAGCCGAAAAGGAGGAGGAGACTAGCTAGGATGATCGTATAGAGTTGAGCTTGCTTAGCGTACATATACCTTGTAGCTTGATTGATTGACCGTAACGATGTAGAGACCCTCTGCGAGTGGCAGCTCATAGGTACCAGCGGGCAGATAGTGAGAGGTGAGCTGTAGACCGCTAGGCGAGTAGATAGAGACGAGACTCTCAGCATCAGCCAGCTCTAAGTGGAGCGCCCCTTCAGTACCGTAGACCGTTGCTGTGCGGGTTTCTTCAGCAATCTGTGCAATAGATGTGATCGTCGGGTCGACCTTGTAGTTCTTAAAGTTGCACCATGTCTCGGCTGCTTGGTAAGCTTCTTTGATCTCCTCCGAAGCGACTACGACCGTGACCGTCTTGTAGTGCTCCTCGCTGAAAGCGTTCTCTGACGTGACAGGAGGCTCCTCACGCAGCGTCGTGATCGTTTTTAGGGCATCACAAGCGAAGAAAGCCATATCCTTGATCTCGTTGACGCTCTCGCCTAGCCAGATCTGCTTGATGTGTGAGCAATTGACAAAGGCTTGCTCGCCTATGTCGGCAACCTTCTTAGGAAAGCGAACTTCCTGCAGCGAGACACAGTCGAAGAAGCCGTAGTCTGGTATCAGCTCTATGCTATCGGGAAAGACGATCGACTCTAGCGAAGCGCAGCCATGGAAGACGCTCTCGCCGAGGTTCAGAGCCGTCTGAGGCAATGCAATGCTACGCAATGCAGAGCAGTAGCTAAAGGCATCCTCCTCGATGTCGGTCACACCCTCCGGTAGCACCACCTCCTCGAGAAGCATCGCTTGACTACAACTAGAGGCGGGGATCGTCGTGAGCTGCTTAGGATAGGTCAGCTTGCGCAGCTGAGCGTAACCCTTGAAGTTGAAGCCTTCTAGCGGATTGGCCTCAGCATCATAGGTGACCTCACCGAGATCTAGCTCCTGCATGCGAGGTAGCTGAGCAAGCGCCTCCAGGTCGGCACTCGTTATCGTACCCGTTAGTTTGACCGCACGGTATAGTTCAGGCGTTGTCAGAGCGGTGATGGTACCCTCTAGTGGCTTCTCGGCAGAGACTGCAGCAGTAAGCGTCAGCATCTCCGATACGTTGGCAAACTCTTTCCACCCATCAGCTGCTGTGTAGGCATCCTTGGCACCCTCAGGAACGACAAGCGTTAGCTCGCTCATAGCAGAGAGATCGGCTAGACCAGCTAGATCCTCCTTCTTGTTAGAGACGACGGGCGTCGGATTGGTCACGATCAAAGTCTTGAGTGCATCACAACCACCGAATGCCTTGTCGCTCATCTTCTTCATCGAGCGAGGTAGCGTCACCGTCTCCAGGCTCTTACAGTGGGCGAAGGCGCCATATAGTATCTCCTCACACCCGTCAGGTATCGTCACTTCAGTGATCGCTGTGCGAGCGAAAGCACCGCCCATCAGAGTCTTGAGCTTGGAGGGTAGGACGATACTAGCAAGTGCTTCGCAACCGCTGAAGGCGTTGCCCCCGATCCTAGTTACGCCAGCGGGGATCATGATCTCCTCTAGTGCAGCACAGTTCATAAATGCTTGGTCGCCGATAGTCTCCATCGCCATACTCTGTATGGTGACACTCGTAAGAGCCGCGCAGCCATTGAATGCGTCATGCTCGATAGTGCGCATCAGTGGTGGTAGTTGTATCTCGGAGAGACTCGTGCAGCCTTCGAAGGCTGAGACACCGATCGTGCTAAGCATCTCTGGTAAGTCTAGCTCCTCAAGAGAGGTACAGCCCTTAAAGGTAGAGAAGGAGATCTCACGCATCGTAGCGGGTAGCGTCACCTCGGAGAGCGCCTCGCAATCCTGAAAGAGAGACTTACCTATATAGCTGACCTCCCCAGGTATCTCCACCTGTGCGAGGAGCTTGCACCCCTCGAAGGCTGAAGACCCAAGCGAGTCAATCGACTCAGGGAGCTCGATAGCCTCTAGGCTCTCGCACCAGCCAAATGACAGTTCGCCCACATAGGTAAGTGTGCTAGGCAGATGTATCTCGGTTAGCTTGGTGCCGTTTTGTAAGCAGCGAGTCCCTAGTCGAGTCACACTGTTCGGTAGTGTTATCGAGGTGAGGCTCTCTGCCAGTTCACCCGCAAAGAGGAAGTAACCCGGCATGGTCCCAGGTACTGTCTCGACAGTCTCCGACATATAGGGATTGCCCTCGTAACTACCGCCAGCGACGACCTCCACGCCAGAGAGGTCGAGTGAGGTGATGCCAGCCGTCTTCCTTAGCGCTCCGAAGTCGTCCGCATTGAGCGACCCCGTGATCACTAGATTAGACAGCTCGGTCGTTTCGCTCAGCTTCGCCTGGAGCGTGCCTGGCTCAGTGACCTCGATCGTGGTCTGAGCCGATAGTGACGCTATGCTCCACCATAAGAGCAGTGAGAGCGCATAGGTCAATAAAGTGTAGTAATGCTTCATATACTATGTGATTTGATTAGTGTCATGGGAGCGCTAGAAGAGGCGATCGCTCCGATATTTGAGTCTCATCGCACGCTAGCACCACAAATGTACCCATTCTCACCGAGAGGAACAAGGTGGTCGAGCAGACCTCAATCTCGCAAATCGCTACACGTACTTGCCAGAAAAAGTCAATATCCACGTGGAGAATCTCAAATCCCCACGTGGATATTTTTTATTCTCCACGTGGAGGCGAAACGATTCCTCCGAAGTTTCATTTGATTCCTCCGAAGTTTTATTT
>OHCR01001144.1_pt1 | contig 12174 bp, 16 predicted proteins | sample 1566831 | NCBI WGS metagenome assembly OHCR01 (sample SAMEA3879516, study PRJEB24766) | human gut metagenome | biome: human-associated habitat; feature: feces | place: USA | collected 1985/1987
AAAACCTTACTGACTTCACCCCGGAATGGCCGGAAAAAACCAGTGCTGAATATTGGCGTAAAAAGTTCAACTCCACGCCTTATCGCTCTTTCATGCGTGAGTACATGCATGTACACATACAGGACGGGGCAGTTTTCAAACATGAAGACATTATTTGGGGGCAAATGCTGCCCCTTGACAAGTATGACGGTTTGTGTTTTTACGGGGACTTATCATACAAGTCTGCAGGGGACTACAAAGCCTTGCTGCTCGTTGGAAAATCAGGGAGACAATATCACATTATTTATGCCTATCTCAGGCATGGATCACGGGCAAAGTGCGCCAAATGGCTGTATGACCTTTATGAAGACAAGCGTTTGAACCGCTTTAATATATCCTATTTTATCGAGGGACTCTTTGCCATGGACGAGTTTGTTAACGATTTCGATACGGAAGGGGATGAACGGGGCTATCACATACCTGTAGTTGCCGACAAACGTGGAAAAACAGACAAGTTTGACCGGGTAGAGTCCACGGCCGGATTCTTTGAGCGTCATAATGTCATTTTTAATATCCAGATGCAGGATAACCCGGACTTCATCACCCTTGTAGACCAGTTTCTCGCCTTTGAGCGCGGTTCACAGGCCAATGACGACGGACCGGACGCATGGCATGGGGCACAGTCCAAACTTAACAAAATCACTTTTGTGGAAAAATTCCAACCCCGAACCCTCAGCCGCAAGCAGAGGCGGGGTAAATCTAAAAACTGCTATTAAGCTATGGCTAATTTTATACAAGAATCAGATTACGAGGTACAGGCCAGAGAGGAGATACTCCGCCTGTTGGATGGTACGGATACCCGGGCGGCTATCCTGAAAGCCGAACGCTACGCTATTTCGCAAATACGAAAATACATCGGTGGCAGATACGATTGCGACACAATCTTCTCAAAGACCGGAGATGAACGTGATGATTATATTATAATGATAACCATCGACATCGCCTTATATCACCTTTGGGCAAAAAAAGCGCCTAAATCGGTGCCGCAACATCGTAAGGAACGCTATAGCGACGCCCTTGACTGGCTGACTAATGTCGGAAGCGGGGAAATGCCCACCGACCTGCCGCAACTTCCCACAAATGAATACAAAGGTGATGTGAGAATATACTCACTGTATCCGCGTGGCAATAACAGGTATTAACACGTCCGTAATACCGTTTAAATTCGTTTAAATCAAATTTTAATTCATAAAACAGATATGTGTGCCAACAAAAAAAAAGGAGTGTCTCAAAAGGCTAAAAAAAGCCCCGATGTGATCGTGGCAAAAATCATCAATGAATTTAAAGACCGCACACGTGCGGAAATACGTAAATGGAGACAGGCGCTTGAGCTGGCCGGAGATATTAATACCCCACGTCTTTATCTGTTGCAGGACTTGTATGACAACCTGAAAGACGACGGGCATTTCATTTCCCAGGTAGAGTTACGTAAGGCCGCCACACTTTGTGCACCGTTTCATATCCAAGACCGGAAAACAGGTGAAATCAACGAGGAAAAAACCAAAATATTCATGTCGGAGTGGTTTTATAATTTCATGGAGGACGTACTGGAATCTCCTTATTACGGATATACTTTACTGGAACTCACCAATCCATCCACCATGACCTTCACCCTCGTACCCCGGCGCAATGTCGTTCCCATGCTTTCAATGGTTTTAACCGAGGTTAATGCCAGTACGGGTATTTCTTATGATACCGGATACGAAAACACTCTTATACATATCGGAAAGCCTTCTGATCTGGGACTAATGGCTAATATTTGCGGACAACTTATCTGGAAACGGAATGCACAACAATCATGGGCGGACTTTTCTGAGAAATACGGGCAGCCGCTTATTACCGCAACGACCAATAAAACATCACAAGGGGATATTGACAAAATTGAAGCCATGCTCTCCGCGCTCGGCGAAGCGGCACAGGCCGTCCTTCCAGAAGGTACTACCATCGACATCAAACCTTTTGCCGGAGCTGACGCCTATCAGGTTTATGACAAACAAATAGAGAGGATTAACACCGAAATAGGCAAACCAATCACCGGGGGAACCATGATCAGTGATAACGGCAGCAGCCGGTCACAATCCGAAGTGCACGAGCGCAACCTTGACGACAAGATAGCGGCAGCCGACAGGCGCATTGTTACCTTCACTGTAAACAATCAGCTGTTGCGGATCATGCAGGCTGCCGGATGGGATATTAATCCGGAAACGGACGAATTTGTATTCGATACGAGCAACAACCTTACCCTCAAGGAGTTCTTTGAGATGGTGACCCGGCTACTTGACAAAGGTTATCCTATACCGACCAAATGGATCAGCAAGACATTTAATATTCCTATCGACGGAGAACCTGTATTACCTCCTGTCCAATCCCGGCCTTTAAATGTAGGAACCGAAACCAAACCCGGAGGCTTCCTTGCAAATTTTCAGTAAGGGAAACGGGCAGGAGCGATAGTAATGTTCTGCCCGTTTCCCTGCCACACCTATATCCTCCCATCACACGAATCACGGCACAAGATAACGGCCTGCCCGATTTTGCAGACGAAATAGTCCGGCTGTGTACCAGCATTTACAAGCAGCGCAAAGGTACGTATCATGATCCGCATTTGCTTTCTGCCACCGCACGCACTTTGCTTGAAGGGGTATATGAAGGCTACGGGAAAGATTTTACTTCCGTGGATTGGGATACACCCGACCATGAAGCATTGACCCGCCTTACACAGAATGTTTTCAGTTTTTCAGCCGCAAAAAATTACCAGCAGCTGAGCACTATTACCGAATCTCTTCGTGACGAAAACGGGATGCTTCGCACCTTTACCGACTTTCGGGAGCAGGTTGCCATTATCAATAAGAAATTCAATGGTACATGGCTACAAACCGAATATGACACTTGTATAGCTACTGCCACCCAGTCCGCACGCTGGCAAGAGTTTAAATCTCAAAAAGACATCTTCCCTTATCTCCGCTATCAGACAGCCGGAGACGATAGCGTGCGTAATGAACATCGTTTGCTTGACGGAATTACCAAACGCGTGGATGATCCCTTCTGGCGTACATATTATCCGCCCAACGGTTGGAACTGTCGGTGCGAGGTGATTCAAGTACCTGATGATGACGTACAGGAAACTCCGGAAAATGTCTATAGCCTTCCGCTCATAGACCCTTTATTCAAAACCAACTGCGGAGAGACAGGGCTTATATTTCCTAAAGGGCATGCTTATTATGACGGGGTTCCTTCGGCAGAGATACGCAAAGCCATTGCCTACCTGCCGCCGGATAATGGATATCTTGACTTTTATATACCGGGCGGACAACGTGATGTACTGGTACGTCAGCATATCATGCACGGTACCGGGGAATTACACGGTAATCTTGAAGTATTAACCGACCTGATACGGGTGAAGCCGGACATAACCGAAGCCAGTCTGCTGCCGGATATTCATGCAAAAGACGCCGCTTTGAAAGTGAAGTTCTATCCTGATGGATGGAAGTTCCACGACAAAGCCAAAAATGCAGATTGTGTTCTCACATTCAGAGACGGACAGGAGTGGGTCATTGACTTCAAACGGCTGGAAGGAAATGGTAAACACATAGCCCCGCATCTTGAAAAGGCAGCCGGACAAGCGGATTATGCTGTAATCAAACTATCCAATATTCAGCAGGAAGGTGCAGAGGGACTACGCAGAACTGTGTCCAAGAAACTGGAATCCACAAAACTAAAAGGAGTTGTTGTCATAAACGGAGACGGACGTCTATTATACGAAGAATACAAAAACACAATCGGCGATTAAACAGTAACTGAATACAATTTAACCGCCGAAGGCTCAGTCGGCACGCATGCCTACTGGCACAAAGATAAGGAGTTTTTTTTAGAATAACAAAGAAATAACAAGAAATCATATGAAACAGTTATATCAGGCAATCTGGCAGCTATTACATACCGAAGAGGCGATAAAAGCATTTACAGGACAAAACCTGCGTCCACCGGAATTTATGGATTTATATGACGGACAACCCGAAGAGGAGGAAAAGTTTGAATTTACCGTACCGGCATTATTTATTGATTACTCCATTGCGTGGGAAAAAGCCGGAACCATGCGCAAAGGAGAGCTTACACTGGAAATCCATGTACTGACAGACCCGACCCCGGAAACAGACAATCTGACGGAAAACCTTAGGGGAATGGAAAAAGTGGATTATTATGAAACTATCAGCGATTTACTTGAAGGCCTGTCTACCAGCGAGACATCCGGGTTGGTGCTAAAATCGGAACGTCCTGTATCCACTGATTATTTTAACTACCATCTGCTTGTCTTTACCTGTACCATTTCAAGGAGGCGGACATATGTGACCGAAGGGGCTATCCTGAAAGTCGATATTAAGCCCAAAAAGTACGTTCTTCCTTAACTTTAAACAGCGTTTAAAACTACTCAAAAGAGTGTTTAAACGCCGTTTAAATTCTCAAGTTCACGGGTCATTTATCCGGTAGCCACTGAATCGTGACTATTGCTTTTAATTTTCCGGTTCCACCACAGACCCGACATGGCACCTTTACCCATTCACCTTCGTTATTATACTTACGGTGCCATCCATTACCCTGACAGTTATTACATGGAAAGCCGGTGAACTCTTCCCGTTCTTTGGGGTGCTCGTCAGAGAAAAGAGGTGAGGTCAGTAACAATGCTTGCTGTTTAGTACTCATTTCTGCTCCGGTTATTAATTGGTTCTTACTATTTTCCCATTATCCAATATCAAATATAACCGGCATTTATAGCTGACTGTATCCGCCCATTGGTGAGCATATTTCAAATACTGATGTAGCTTATACCTTCCGGGATTATTCATCATTTTATTTCTTATTCTTTTCTTCATCAGTTATTAGTTAATTAATATCGCTTCCTACAAATGCCGCTATGGTATCAAATTCATCCTTTGTATACTCATAGCCGTTAATGATTATAATTCCATTCATTTCTTTATTGTTTTGAGTCTAAACTGTTATTAGTCAATCCTTTCAAGCCAATCACTAACGCATTTTTCCGCATCTACATAGTTGGCAAACGTTCTTTTTTCAACAGTCACACAGTATCGCATTAATTCACCGCGAATAATCCCTGCGTCATCTTTCCAAACATTTATAGCTCCGTTATCTCCAGCAGAAGTACAGGCATATCCAAGTTCAAGAGTTGCCTCTATGTCGTTTACATCCTTGAACCAATACGCATCTATTTTCTCTCTCTTTACACCCGGAAGGCCATCTAATCGACAGATAGGCTTTTCTTTCTTTATTACTATATTCTTATTCATTTCTTTATTGTTTTACACTAATTGTTTATCAAATCCTTTAATACATTCAAATAGGTATTTTGCAACGCAAGGATTAACAGCATTTCCTATCGAGCCGACTCTGTGTGTCCAATTGGGAAACCCATCATCATTTCTAACAATGCTATGCGCTGGGATTTCAAGAATCCTTTTTGCGCAAGTATATCCGACACTCGTATCTGATGTCCACTCTTTAAATATCGAGTTAAAGCGTCCATCGTTGCAAATGTCGCCTTGTAATCCGATTTTGTCGGAGTAGGCAATAAGGTAAAGCCTTTCCCTTTTGTGCGGGTATCCAAAAGCGTAGTTTGATATACATTGCCATTCCGCATTAAACCCGATTTTGGAAAGATCGCATAAGACTTGCTCAAGACCGGAAATAGTGAGAGCTGGCGAATTTTCAATGATGACGTATTTAGGTCTAACTTCCCGTACAATTCGATACATTTCGCTCCATAACCCGGAACGCTTCCCTTTAATACCTTCACGCTTTCCGGCAACGCTGATGTCTTGACACGGAAATCCTCCACTAATGATGTCCACATATCGGAGACCGGTTGTTTTTGTAATATCTGTGAATCTTTCTGCATGAGGAAATTTGGTTTTTAATATTTCACCTTGAAATTTTTCTATCTCACAATTCCACAAAGTATCAATTCCGGCCATCTCAGCACCTAATTCAAAGCCACCGATCCCACTAAATAGAGAACCGTGCGTTAGTTCACTTTGCTTCATTTCTATACTGATTTGAATTAAACTTTTATTCGCAAAGTCCGTGATAAAGGCTCATACAACTATATCCGCCTTCCGGCTCAAACATATCATCCATACCGACATCATTTCGATTCACATACCCGAAAACTTCATTTACTGTCGGATAAACCCCATTTTTACAGAAGCGATTGGGAATGTAACCAGGTGAGAAGAAAGACGAACCTTTCGGGGTTTCCTCTTTCATCCTTTGTTCGGCATCTATCAAGCGACTTCGCCCGAACTTTTCTTGTGAAATAAGCTTAACTTCTTGCTTTCGGCACATGACACAAGGATAACAACCAACACGAGAGAAGCCACGAGAATACAACGGATTTGGCTTTTGTCCGGCAGAAAGAATATGGTTTATTACTTCTTGTGCTGACCATTGGAAAATCGGACGGGAAACACTGGCATCATAACGTTCGCACCATTTAAGTACATCTTTCCTACGATAATCTTGCTTCCAAACTTCAACAATCTTTCCTTTGCGATTCTTTTTAATGCGCTCGTAATACTCACCAAAATAATTGCATTCATAGGGGAGTTTTGCGCGTTCTTTGCTTTCTTTAGCTCGAATGCCTTGAATTATCAAGCAAGGTTCAGTAAGGGAGAGAATGTAATCAATCATCGGCTTGATTTTCAATTCAGAGGTGCAAAACCTGCGTTGAGAAGACGGGAACCGAGAACGTTTGATAGACATATCCACAAAATCGGCATATTTCTTACTTCTCAATACCACTAATTTCACATGAAGTTGCCGACATACGTCACTGATGTGTTGATAGGTATCAGGATGTTCCCAGCCTGTATCACAAAATACAGCTTCTATGTTATCGGATCCATATTTGTTTACGGATTGAATTAAACAGGCTTGCGAGTCCTTGCCGCCGGAAAAACTTACTATTATCTTCATTGCATATAGACCTTTTTATTTTCATCTTCAAAATATACTGTTTCATATTTATTGCGATTAAAAGCAATAGGGAGGTTTTCTACCGGACAATATCCGAGAAACTCATATGTCACTACAGTTTTGCGAATAGAGAATAAGTCCCATATTTTTAGATTCTTGATTTCACTCATTTTTATTCATTTAGAAACAAGCCCGGTTCCTCCATATGCTTCACAAGCAATCAAAAACGGGGCTATTATTATATAAAATGCCATTCCAGAGGTCATCTATTAAACCTTTTCCCTTTCAGTCGTAACAGATATATCTCTTATAGCATATTGAAGCTTGGTTCTACTTTTAACCATATCCCTCGGTCACTTTTTCGGTAGAAGTAATAGTTGATTGCCGTACCGTTCACAACATTACTCTCCTTAAAAAGCTGCATAATAGCTGAATATTCCGGATTGTTAAACTTTTCCTCCATTTCATATAGTTTATTGATTGACTTATAATCCAGTTCGCCCATCTTATTACGCTCCAATAGAGTCATCGCAAGTTGATACATTGCATCATCCGCTCCCTTTTCTCTTTTTCTCATCCAGTCATTTAAAAAATCAATAAGCCGTATTGCGGCCATATCCGCCCGCTCGTCAAACTTCTTAACCTTATTACTTTTTACCACAACCCGGAAGTCACCGTCTTGTATCGTGAAGCTTTGCTGATTATCAAAGCGCAACTGTCCATAATCTGCCATCACGCTTTTAAACGCCTCTGTTTCTTTACGAACAAAGTCAAACAGCGAACGAACCCCTTCTGTTACTTCTAATACTTTAGACCGAATTTCACAGACCGTCTTTGAACGTAGCTCTTCATAAGCCGCACGCTGCTTTATTCTTGACTCCCTTTCTGCATTTCTCTTTTTTTCAAGCAACGCCTCTAATTCAGCGAGGCTCATTTCATTCAAATCTTTCATTTCACTTTTATTTATATGGTTAATAATGATTATTCCTCAAATATGCCAAGCTGCTTTACGCGTAACTCTCTTTCTATACGCATCTTTTCATCCAATTCTTTGAGCTCTTTTACAGCAGGTATGGCTAAATAGTTGTAGAAAGTCGTCCTACCTATTTTATAAGTAGGATAAATAAGTGTTTGCCAGATATATTTATCCGTGCATCCACGTGCATGATGTTTCGTATAGATATCCTGTATATCTTTTACTCTAAGCAAAAAATTACGTCTGTTATATTTACCCTTTGCCATAAATTTCAATATTAAAGCGCCATTTCCGGCACCGCCCCGGAAAGCCAGCTCCGTTTTATACGGTCTGTTATGGCAATACGACACTAAGACACCCCTTGCGTATTAGTCTCCCTGTTTCTTTTTTAGCTTCTTCACAGGCTTTCTCAGCCCTCTCGGCGGTTTTCTGTTTTCGAATAAACTCACTATATACCCGCTTTATTTGCGCCTCTGTCATGGCATTAAAATCCTTCACACCCGCAGCCCGGCAAGCAGTTGATATAATCTTTTGCAGGCGTTCCCGTCGGGACACTTCACTATATAGCCCGGACTTCTCAAAATATCCGGCGATTGCTGCAATGACACGCTTTCTGAGCTTATCCATTACTTGTACTTGGGCTTCATCAGTTGTCAACCTCTTCATATCCTCAATCATTTGCCTATACACTTTAGGTGCCCGTTCATACAACTGGCTCAGTGAAGTTCCACCGGAATATTGATATACGATCTCTTCTTTGGTTGCCCCCGGCATCTTTGCCAACAACTCATAAAATAACCCGAACCTGTTCATAACCTTATTATTTTTACATCCTGTCCAACCACCTTCACCTGGCACTCCTTAACCGTCTCGGTAATAGCGGCGGTTAACTCCGTATCTCTAAGTTCGATAACCGCCCAATCTTCTGTTTTTGCAGGAGATACCACTATTTTACATGGCCTTTCGTAGGAACTCCACAACATAAATACGGTGCTCAGATATTCCACAGGCATACCAATTTGATACAGCTTATTCATATTTACTCTATTTATTGGCAAACAACATCTTTTGAATGGCAATCTCATTTCTAATTGCCCGGACTCCACGTGTAGCAAGGCTTTTTTCAATGATGACATTTCGGCTATCCCGTAACTCCTCCGGTAAATTGGCATCTACAATCGCCTCTATTTCTGGTTGTAACTCATTTAAAAACTCTTGTGGTTTATTACCATAGTTCAATCCCGTCACCCGTTCATTAAACCGACTCCAAAACTCTGCATAACTACACTTTTTCGTCCGGCGTCCATCTATCAGTTTCTTTTCCAGATTATCAGCACCGATAAAATAACACCCCAATGCCATACGGTCGCCCATATTTGCTTTGTTATACAACCCTTTCATCAAGGTAACAATAGCATCGGCACAATCCCCGAATTCGTCCAGTATCAGCAAAGGACTTTCCAACAAAAGCAGTTCATTAGTCACCTCACGCCATAATTTATTGAGGCTTCCGGCTTTTTCGAGTCCAAATTGACCGGCCAGACAGGTGATAAAATCACTTTTAGCCGAGTAATCCGAACAATCAATATAGAAAACATTTGGATGTGTCCGCGCATATTCTGCCGCCGCATAACTCTTACCAATTCCCGCCCGGTCACAAAGTACTTGCCAGATTCCAAAATTCTGGCATTTTTCCAAATGTGCTTGTACAGAGATATACGCTTTGGTTTTTACGGTAGTCCATGTTGACTCCCCCAACACATTGTAATAACGCGCAAGTATTAGCCATGATGTCTCTTTAATGGCAGCATAATTCCGGTTGTCGGCCTTTTTAATCTGAGGCAATACGGCCTTGTCAAATTTGATGGCGTGGCGTACCGCTATCATTTTGGCAAACTCTGCCTGTGAACAACCTCTTTTTTGAAGTTCCTCTAACAGGCAATTAACGACTCTGTCTTTAATTTTATTGGTCAGTTCCATAAACTAATATATTTAATTATCAAATCTTTAAACGTTGTTTAAATCTGCTAACTATTAAGCCACGCCTCAATTCTTATCTGTTCCTCACTTTTGGAGGGGACAATTCCGTTACGGGTGTCTTCTATCCGGTTGTTGCGGGCATTCTCAACGGCCTTCGGAGTGTCCCACCAACCGAAACCACAACCGTCCGTTCCGGTAGCCCGGAAGCCTGTTTGCTCCACAATCTCCCTCTGGCGTTCCATTTCGGTTTGGGCTTCCTCGTAACAGCGTTTTTGCATTAGGTTAAATATCTGTATTTTACCCATTTCTCCCGGTTTGTCTTTCATGTCGGCCACACAAGCCGCAAATTTTTCTTTCTCGTAAGCGTCAGCTACAAACTTGCCTTTTCTGTCACGCAATTCCACCCACTCGGGACGTCCTGCACGCAGGTTAATAAAGACTTTAAAGGTGTGTCCTAAATGCTGGCGGCTAAAATCAAAGTCCATTGCACTGCTATCATTGTCAGGTACAATGAATTTCATTTTCTCGCCCCTTATACTTAATTCAATACCTTTTTGCCTGTATTCATATTCTCCAAACGGGTGTTGCTGGTTCTTTAATTCCACCATGAACAGGCTTAAGCGTTCAAAATAATTAAGCTTTTCACGACCTTCATGGGCTTCTGCATATCGTTCTATCTTTGATTTACCGATAAATGCACCATATGCGTCACGTCCTTCACCGCGTTTATTCCAAGCCTCCACACCTGCTTTGAACTCTGCAAGCACCTGTTCTTCTGTAGGCAGGTTGTCTGTAAATCCTAAATCTTTAGATAACTCCTTCAACAACTCGGGATTTGCTGTGCTATTGTGGCTTTTCACGGTTACATTACCGCCCTTGAAATTTTTGAATTTACGTAACTCCCTTTGTTGAAAATGTCCAATAACAAGCTCGACACTCTTTGACCTACCGGAATAAGGAGTACAAGGGAAATTCACACGTGACATATTATTAATTAATGCCTTTACTGTAGTGGAAATATTAGCGGAACTGTTATCATAGTTCATCTGATAAGGTTTGTATCCCCACGTATCAACGGTATTTTGTAAAGCTTCTATCACCATGCCTGCACTCTCACTGAAAGCCACGCTATACCCTATGATAGCTCCTGCACAGGCATCCGTAACAAAGTATGCATACAGGTCACTCGCTACCTTCCATTTACCATTAACCAGTTTCTTATAATAAAGCTGCATTGTAGTACCATCCAATGACCAAAGCATATCAGGCTTGCTGACCGGAGCGCGGTCAATCATTGGCTGCATATCTGCGTCACCAACAAGTTTACCATGCCGCATGTAATACCATATCTTTTTGTGTTTCGGCTGGTTTAAATGCTGTTTGATTGCCGATACTGTCATTTTAGCAAGTCCTAAATCCGGCGCTTGCTCATTATAATACATGCCAATATCCTCAAAACTGTACTTTACAGGACTGGAAGCCAACTGCATTAGGATTGCATGGGTCTGGCTGTTAATTTTCTCACGATTCACATTACCGAAATAACCACCAACAAGAGAGCTTAATCCCTCTTTTTCATATTCACGCGCTTTCCTGTCAAGTACACGTTCGTTATTAATGGGCTTGGGAAACTTTACAAATCCTTTTATCTGTTCGTTTAAACACTGTTTAAACAGTTCTTCCTGAACCTCTTTAATTGATTTAAAACCATGTTTTCGGGCGGTTTTAACATCCATTTTCCGCCATAGTCTCAACCATCCGGCTGCACGGGCTATCCGTTGAACATCAGCGGGAATAAACAATTGCATTTCGCTAAGCCTGACCATATCATCCGCACTAATCTCCACCATTGTCCTCAAACCTTTTTTAAATACAGTCAATTTCTTATTCAATTCCTCAGAGGCTTTATTTTCAGCCCACAAATGGGCATCTACATCACCGCAAAGTACTTTGTTCACCAGTATACGGTATTTGTCCTGTAATCCATCAAAATGCACAAATACTTCACGCCCTTCCTTGTGATGTGACCAGCAATATACCTCGCCTATGCGTTGCCGAGAGAAGGCATTCCATAAAAAACTATTAGACACCCCACACGCTGTCAACTCAGCAACCGTAACACACAGCACTCTGTCTCCGGGTTGGGACACCTCAGAGTAACAGGCTGCTGTAAATGGTATGTTCCTATATTG
>OHCR01001153.1_pt1 | contig 12125 bp, 8 predicted proteins | sample 1566831 | NCBI WGS metagenome assembly OHCR01 (sample SAMEA3879516, study PRJEB24766) | human gut metagenome | biome: human-associated habitat; feature: feces | place: USA | collected 1985/1987
ATCATCCTGCAACATCACACCCTCGGCGAAGTACTTGCCGGCTTTACCGTCGGTTTCGTCTGCTCACTGCTGGTGCTCCATCCGCTCAGCAATGTTTTGTTCCGTATATTTTTATTTTAAACATAGTATCAATCCTAAAAACTAATCATTATGAACTTCCCACAGAATGTAAAGTACACTAACGAACACGAATGGATCCGCCTCGAAGGCGATGTAGCTTATGTAGGTATCACCGACTACGCTCAGGAGCAACTGGGCGACATCGTATTTGTCGATATTCCTACTGAAGGCGAAACACTGGAAGCGGGAGAAGTGTTCGGTACGATCGAAGTAGTTAAAACAATCTCTGACCTCTTCCTGCCCGTAGCCGGTGAAGTGGTAGAACAAAACCCGGCACTGGAAGAGAATCCGGAATTAGTGAATAAAGATCCGTATGGCGAAGGCTGGCTCATCAAAATGAAACCTGCCAATGCAGCAGACCTTGACAACTTGCTGGATGCCGAAGGATACAAAGCAGTGGTAAATGCATAAAGGCTTTCCCGATTCATTCATTACCACTTGCTTAGTCTTGAATGGTCTCACCACAGATTACACAGATTCTCACAGAACTTTTAATCTTATTATCGATAAAGTAAATCATTAATCTATGAGAATCTGTGTAATCTGTGGTGAAGTTGATTCATTCCATCTCGTTATCAATCAATCTCAAAAGTAGAATAAATATGACTCCAATCGTAAGCATTATCATGGGTAGCACTTCCGACCTTCCTGTCATGGAAAAGGCCGCACAGTTGCTCAACGATCTCCATGTACCGTTCGAAATGAACGCCCTCTCGGCTCACCGCACTCCCGAAGCTGTGGAAGAGTTTGCCAAGAATGCCCGCTCACGCGGCATTAAAGTAATTATCGCTGCTGCCGGTATGGCTGCCCATCTGCCGGGCGTGATTGCCGCATCGACCCCGCTGCCGGTCATCGGTGTACCCATCAAATCGTCTCTTGACGGAATGGACGCCCTTCTGGCGATCGTACAGATGCCTCCGGGGATTCCTGTAGCGACTGTGGGTATCAATGGCGCACTGAACGCCGCCATCCTTGCCGTACAAATGCTTTCATTGGAAGATAAAGAACTCGAAACAAAATTCATAGCCTATAAAGAAGGACTGAAAAAGAAAATCGTAAAGGCTAACGAAGAACTGAAAGAAATTAAGTACGAGTTTAAAACAAACTAAAAAGATGGATTTATTCAACTACTCCCGACGGGAAACTTCGGAAGTGAATATTGGGGCCGTTCCGTTGGGCGGCCCCAATCCTATCCGTATCCAGTCGATGACAAATACCCCCACACAAGACACCGAGGCTTGTGTGGCCCAGGCAAAGCGCATTGTAGATGCCGGCGGAGAATATGTCCGTCTCACTACACAGGGGGTGAAAGAGGCTGAAAACCTGATGAACATCAATATCGGCCTGCGCAGTACCGGCTATATGGTTCCGCTTGTGGCCGATGTACACTTCAGCCCGAAAGTAGCCGATGTAGCGGCACAATATGCCGAGAAAGTGCGCATCAATCCCGGCAACTACGTAGATCCCGGACGCACTTTCAAACAACTGGAATATACCGACGAGGAATATGCCGCCGAACTGCAAAAGATACGTGACCGCTTCGTCCCCTTCCTGAATATCTGTAAAGAGAATCATACAGCCGTCCGTATCGGGGTGAACCACGGCTCACTGTCCGATCGCATCATGTCACGCTACGGTGACACGCCGGAAGGTATGGTAGAGTCGTGCATGGAATTCCTGCGCATCTGCGTAGACGAGAAGTTTACGGATGTCGTCATCTCAATCAAAGCATCCAACACGGTGGTAATGGTAAAGACCGTACGCCTGTTGGTATCAGTGATGGAACAGGAAGGCATGTCATTCCCTCTCCACTTAGGTGTTACGGAAGCCGGCGACGGAGAAGACGGACGTATCAAATCGGCTTTGGGCATCGGCGCATTGTTGGCTGACGGGCTGGGCGATACGATCCGTGTCTCGCTGAGTGAAGAACCGGAAGCTGAGATTCCCGTGGCACGCAAGTTGGTGGACTATATTACAAGTCGCCGGAACCATCCGTACATTCCCGGCATGGAAGCTCCGGATTTCAACTACCTTTCTCCGGTACGCCGTAAAACACGGCCGGTACGCAATATCGGCGGAAACCATCTGCCCGTGGTACTTGCCGACCGCATGGACGGACGTATGGAGACCCATCCGCAATTTACACCGGATTACATTTATGCCGGACATGCTTTACCCGAACAGACAGAACCCGGAGTTCAATACATCCTCGATGCCGACGTATGGAAAGGAGAACCTGACACGTGGCCTGCCTTCAATTATGCACAATTGGAGTTAATGGAAACATGCGTAGCCGAACTGAAATTCCTCTTTACCCCTTACATGGCGCTTACCCGGGAAGTTGTCGCATGCCTGAAGCAACACCCCGAAGCAGTCGTTGTCTCACAAAGTAACCACCCGAACCGTGTAGGCGAACATCGTGCCCTGGCACATCAACTGACGGTGGAGGGATTACAGAATCCGGTTATCTTCTTCCAACACTATGCCGAAGATACAGCTGAAGACTTGCAGGTCAAAGCCGGTGCGGATATGGGAGCCTTGATCTTTGACGGATTGTGTGACGGAATTTATCTCTTCAACCAAGGCAAACTGAGCCATGCAGTGATTGATGCCACTGCTTTCGGAATTCTGCAGGCAGGACGTATCCGCACCAGCAAGACTGAATATATTTCTTGCCCGGGATGCGGACGAACACTGTTCAACCTGCAAAGTACGATTGCCCGCGTCAAAGAAGCCACCTCGCACTTGAAGGGGCTCAAGATAGGCATCATGGGATGCATTGTCAACGGACCGGGCGAAATGGCAGACGCCGACTACGGTTATGTAGGAGCCGGACGTGGCAAAATCAGTCTTTATAAACAGAAGGAATGCATTGAAAAGAATATTCCGGAAGAAGAAGCCGTAGAAAAGCTGATAGAACTGATTAAAGCAAACGGGGACTATGAAGAGAAGACTTCTTCCCTGTCCTCTCCCAAAGAAAAGGAAGACAAATAGTTCTTGCGGACAATGAATAACCATTACCTCAAAGAGAGTGTATCATAGTTCACCACAGATCGCACAGATTTACACAAAACGATTTTTAATCTACTGACAATCAATAATATTTATCTGTGCAAATCCGTGTTATCTGTGGTGAATACGAATTTTGACTTCCTCTTTAAATAGTATACTTAACTATAAAGTTCTTTATCTCTTACGCTGAGCAAAGATCCACTCCATGAATCCGGGATAGTTGAAAGCCGGATTCCAGCTTCCATGATTGCAACCGGGAAACTCAATATATTCCACTTCCGCTCCCAAGTTCTTCAACGCTCTATAAGCCTCACGCGAGCCTTCTACAGGCACTACATTGTCGGCATCACCGTGAAAAATACGGAAACGAACATTTGCTGCATCGGCCAGACGCACCGGATTCACGGTCCCGCAGATGGGAACGGCAGCAGCAAACGTATCGGGAAAACGGACAGCAAGATCGTACGTCGCCATGCCTCCCATAGAAAGACCGACCACATAGATACGGTTACGATCCACCTGAGGCAAATCAAGATAGGTATCCAACAACTCTTTTACTGCACGCAGTACAGGAGTGATCTCTTGTCCTACCGGCATCTCCGAAGGAATAAAGGAAGAGGGACGGGAGGTATACGCCCAATAGTCTTTTTCGGGACATTGAGGTACAAGGACAAATGCCGGATACTTCTCCCGGTTCACCGGATTGAGAAACATCTGACCACCATGTGTCAACTGCTTCTCGTTATCACTCCCCCGCTCACCGGCACCGTGCAGAAAGAGTACCAAAGGATATTGCAGTCCCGTCTTTTCCACCTCCGGACGAAGTAGACGGTAATTGAGAGAATCACCCCGGGAAGAGATAAAAACTTTCTTTTGATACATCTCTTGCGAACGGGCACCCACGCCCAAAAGAAAGAGACTGATAAAGAAAAGGACAAACTGTTTCATGGTTATTCGGTATTATTCTACATATTTAGTTTCGGAAGGTAAAGATACACCATTTTCGTTAAAGGCTTCCACAGCAAAATAATAATCCTGATCGATAGTCAGCGATTTCATCTCCAACTCATTGCCACCGTACACCATCCACGAACTGTATAACTTATCAGGGGCGATCCCCCACAGGACGTTGTATCCCTGAGCCCCTTTCACCGGCTCCCAGCGAACAGTAACATCACGACGGTCGGTGTGCCGATCCAGAGCCAGCTTTTGAGGTGACCGGGGAGCCTTGCCGAACCCGAGTCCGAATACACGCAGTTCAGAAATAGCCAGATTCGGAGTAGGTACGTCTATATTCTTATAGCGGATATAGCGTGCGGTAGTCGGGACTTCAAGTTCTACATAGTCATTCGGCGTATCCTTATAGCTGCTCCGGCGATCGACCAGTATATTCCAGGTCTCCCCGTCGGAAGAGCCCTCAATCACATAGCGGTGACGCAATCCGGGAATCCGACCGTATAGATTACTCCGATAGTCGTGATAATTCACCTGTACGGCACAGACACGGGCAGGTTTCTCCAGGTCGATCAGTACCCACTGACGTTCATCATTTGCTTCCGCCAGCCAGAAAGACTTGGTTCTTTCATCCGTCAATGCATCCGGTCCGAACTCACCTTTCGCAGTAGATGCCGTCACCGGTTTGCGATAAGAAAGGAGCATCCATCCACGAAACTGCCCCTTCTTGCCGGGTACGGCCGGAGCATAGCGGGGATAATCACCGAAGCGGGTGTCCACGTACATAATACCGTCTTTATCGAATCCGGCAGGAAACATGCAGAGCCGGCGTTCCCAGTTGACGTTGATGGAAAGAGCCATCGAAGCAAAATGCCAATACTCTCCGCCGGGTCCCTGAACCGTACTGCCGTGTCCGGCTCCGTTCATATATCCCCCCGGTTTGTATGACACGGGATTGTGCTTCTGATAGGTGTAAGGCCCCATCGGATGATCGGCTACATAAACACCGTCGGCATAGACATTGAATTCGGTACCGGGAGCACCATACTGCATATAATACTTCCCGTTGTGCTTGGTCAGCCACGGGCCTTCGATATATCCTCCTAAAACGGTATCGCTATGATTCTCACCGAAACGTTCCCAGCCGTGGCGCGGCATGTCGAGATTGAAAAGCTCCTTCACTTCTCCTTTCGGAAGGAACCGGTGATTCTTATCCAGTTCCATACCCCGGATGGGATAAACATTGGACGAACCCCAGAACATATAGGCTTTGCCATCGTCGTCGATAAAAAGATCGGGGTCCTGCAGGTTATGAAGGATGGCGGGTGTAGCTTTCCATTCGCCGCTCTTGGGATTGTCGGAATAGAGAATACTCATAGAACCCGAAGGATCACCGGTGACATAAAGCACTGAGTCTTTATAGTTATGCGCGGCCGGAGCGTTGCTCCCCTGCGGATACCAGTCTTTGGGGGCGATAAAATCCCAGTCCAGCAGATCTTTAGAGTGCCAGTATCCATTGGAACGGGTGACGAACATATAATACTCTCCACGGAACCTGACCACTGCCGGATCGGCACCCGAGCGGTAGGAAATGTCCTTGTCGGAGTTATAGATCATATAGGTATAATCTATGTTCAGCGGGTTGCAATAAGTATCTTGCCGCATGTCTTGCGCAATGGCAAGGGTGGGAGACCCCAAAGCGAGTAAAAGAAGGAATAGTTGTTTCATGGTTGTAATCTATGGTATATCTTATTCTTCTGAGCCGAACCCCAGTCTCTTCAATCCTCTCTGTACATCGGGATGACTCATGAAGAGTTTCCATATCAAGCCTGAGCGATAGTTTTCAATCATCACAATAATCGGTCCCTGATCGATGGCGAGATAAGAGGAAGCAAACCAGTTTTCTGTCAGGTTGAAGGCATCCTTAAAGCCATATTCTCCCCACAGGCGGTCGCCCAATTCTTCGTAGAAATAACGCATAGCCTCCAGAGAATGTTCCGGAGTATAAGGAATGGAAGAGATGGCTGCGGTCGGGGTAATCACTCCCAAGTCGTTCTGCGGGCAATGTGCCGAGTAACCCTGATGATTGTCGCTCGCTGTCAGTCCCCAGCATTTGCGGCCGTATCCTTTATACTTCTTCGGATTATCGATGCAATAAGCACGGTTGATCAGGGTATGTGCTTTCATCTGCTCACCGTAGTCGGCATAACTGTCTTTGAGTCCGCGCGGATCGAGTCCGAGATAGGAATAATGTGTAAAGAAGAGAGGGCCGCCAAAGTCGGTGCCCAGGGGCAAGCGGATGCCGTAATATTCTTTTCCGTTCTTGAATGTAATGGAGTTGGCCCACCCCTTATGATACACCGATTCACGAATCGGATAAGTAGGCGAAGAAGCCGCCAGAATATAAGTGATATGGCACTCGTTCTGCCCTTTCAGCTGATGGTTCATCGCCCATCCGTTATTGGGTGACCAATGCCAATAAAGCACATCTTCACCTCCACGGGTGAACCAGTCCCACTCTGCCTGATGCCACAGGGTATTGATCAGCCCTCGTATCCGATTCTCTGTCGGATTATCGTGAGTGAAATACTGGTGTGCCGCCAGCAGTCCTTCGAACATAAAGGCAGATTCTACCAAATCGGCTCCATCGTCTTTCCTGCTGAAAGGAATGGTCTTTCCGGTAGCCCCGTCCATCCAATGTGCCCAGATACCATGATAGCTATCGGCTTTATTGAGGAACTCCACTATTTTGAGCAGCCGCTCAGCGCCTTGCTCACGGGTGATGAACCCACGTTCCACACCGACTATAATTGCCATTACCCCAAAGCCCGAACCACCGATGGTTGCTATCTCGAGACGGTCATTGCTGCGCTCACGGGCCAGACCGGACTCGGGATGGGCAAAATCCCAAAAGTAACGGAAAGTTTGTTTCTGGACAAGAGTCATCAACTCATCATCGGTCAGTCTCGGCTGTTTGCCTGTAGCGGTGGCTTGCAACGTACAAGCACAGATCATAAGAAGAAATAAAAGGGTATGTTTCATTGTTGTTGTTAATTCAAGATTTTATCCCCCGAGAGGGCGTGTCGAGACTCATATCTGGTGAATAATGACACGCCCTCAGGTGGCTGCACGGCAGAGACACGGAGATTCCATCGTGCAGTGGGGATAGCGGCTTCCGTTGCCGCAAAGGGCAATCGGAAAGACGCTGTGTGTAATCATGGAATTGATATTATTGGAATGATTCTATTTTAATGAACTGGTTATACATGTTTCATATCAGTTTTTGAGGACTCCCTGCGAGATATCCACCTGCTTCTGCGGGATGAAGAACGTTGCATGTTTTGCTATCGAGAAGTTTGTCTTCCCGTGTGCCTTCATCATCTTCTCCGCATAGCCCGGTACCACGTTGTCCGCACGGATCAGGTCGAAGAAGCGGTGTCCCTCCAAAGCCAGTTCGATGCGGCGTTCGTTCCAGATGATCTCGCGGAGCTTCTCTTTACCGGTTTCCGTAATCTCGGGCAATCCCACTGTCATATCCGCCGGATGCACCGTTCTGCGGGCACGGGCGCGCACCATTTCCAGCTTGTCGAGTGCTTCCCGGCTTTCGCCCAGTTCATTGCAGGCCTCGGCATACATCAGCAGTACATCGGCATAACGCAGGAAGATCAGGTGACAATTCTGTTTGGCAAACGAGTTCTCGTTCCAGTAACCGGTAGGCCAGATGGTCTTTTTATTGGCACGGGGCGGCACTTCTTTCTTGAAATGAATCTCGCCCTTTCCCTCCAATGTCTCTCCATCGTAGAAAATGGTTGCCGTGCGTCGGGGATCTCCCGCTTCATAGGCTTGGTCGAGAGCTTCGGAAGGAGAGAACATCCCCCAGCCCATCTCACCGCGAATGCCCTGCCATTTCACATACTCCGACTCGAGGTTGCGTTCGGTCGATTCGCCCCAGAGGTATTGGTCGGCAAGCATCACTTCGTCCGAATAGTAAGAGTTCGGATTGAACAGGTCGCGATAATCCCGGTGCAGGCTATACTCGCCGCGGGCAATCACCTGACCGGTGTATTTCTTCACGTTGGCATAGTCCTGACGGAAGAGATATACCTTGGCCAGCAATCCTTCGGCTGTTCCCTTAGTGGCGCGTCCCGACTCTTTCGCACCCCACTCCTGACGGGTAGGCAGATGCTCGGCTGCATAGGTCAGGTCTTCAATGATCTGTTGATAGACAGCCTCTTCGGTTGCACGGGGCTGATTGTATTCGCCGGGCTGCAACACCTTGGTCACCAGAGGCACCCCGCCGAAGGCGCGTACGAGATTGAAGTAGAAGAATCCCCGGAAAAAACGGGCCTGGGCGACACACTTCACCCGGAGTTCTTCGTTCTTCACCGCACCCAGATTGTCCAGAGCCACATTGCATGAAGCGATAGCTTTATAATTGCCTTCCCACCAGCCGTTGATCTCGGAGGTAGAGGCGTCGTAAGTAAAGTCGTTGAACTGGTTCAGACGTGCCACACTGCCGTCCGCCAGTTCGCTGCCTGTATCGGAGTTATCACCGGGTAGCTCGGTGATGGCAAACCATGAGAATCCGATGATGTCCCACGCCCGGAGTTGGGTATAGATGGCGTTAATACTCATCAACGCGCCTTCTTCTTCGCCGAAGAAGACATCTTCGGTCAGCTTTCCCTGCGAATCTACATCGAGGAAATCGGCACAGGAAGAAAGGGTCAGTGCCGAAGCCAGTAATATTGAATATATCTTTTTCATTGTAATGGTTTTGGGTTCACCACAGAGTAACACAGGGTCTCACAGAGTTTAATCTCATAGAATGTTTAAAAGGAAATCATCTCTGTGAGACTCTGTGTTACTCTGTGGTAAATCGTATTCATGTCTATATCATTTAATATTAGAAAGTTACGTTCAGGCCGAAGCGGCAGGTAGCTGTCACCGGATAGATCTGACGGTCGATGCCGCCCAGCACTTCGGGTGTGAAACCGTTATAGCCGGTGAAATAGGCCAGGTTGTTGCCGGAGAAGTAGACTCTCAGATTCTGCACAGATACCTTCTGCATCCATGATTTCGGGAAAGTATATCCCAATTCCACCGTTTGCAGTTTCACGTACGAACCGCTCTCTACGTAGCGGCTCGACACCTGATAGTTATTGCCTTCCAGAGTCATTCGCGGTGTCATGGTATTCGGATTTTCGGGTGTCCAGCGGTCGAGGAAGGAGCGGTCCCAGTTGTCCGAACCGGAGAAACGTTCCACCTGCTTGGCATTGAATATCTTGTTTCCGAAGTTACCTTGGAAGTCGATAGAGAGGTCGAATCCTTTCCAGGAAGCACTGATGCCCAGACCGCCGATGAACTTGGGAGTGGGGCTGCCCAGATCCTTACGGTCGTTGGCGGTGATATATCCGTCACCGTCCACGTCTTCGTATATCAGGTCGCCGGGACCTACGTTGTTCTGATACTGTTGTCCGGAATTTCCGGTGGCAGCGGCGGCACGCTCGTTGTACTCCTTGATCTGCGCTTCGTTCTGGAAGATGCCGATCACGTTGTAACCATAGAAATATTTAATCGGCTTTCCTTCTTCGGTCATCTGTACGGATTTCCCGGCGCCGATATCACCGCTGGCGATGCGTTTGCCGCCCAGGCTGATGACTTCGTTTTTGATCGTCGTTCCGGTCAGGCGTATGCCGTACTGGAAGTCCTTCAGCGAATCTTCCCATTTCACGGTAAAGTCCACACCGCTGTTGCGCACCGCCCCTACGTTTGTTTCTACCGGGGTGAGGCCTACGGAAGCCGGTACATCCACCGTCACCAGCATGTCTTTCGTGTCTCTGCGATAGTAGTCTAGTTCAAGTGAAAAGCGGTTGTTCAGCAGTCCGAGGTCGAAGCCGAGGTCCATCTGCTCCGAACGTTCCCAATGAACGCTCCGGTTGGAGAGTGACGTGATGGTTCCGCCGGGATAGAACACGCCGCCAAACACGGCATCATAGGACGGAGAGATATTGGCGAGCGCCCGGTATTTGTCGTTACCTATCTTATCATTACCGATCTGTCCCCAGCTTCCTCTGAGCTTCAGGTTACTCAGCCACTGCACGCGGTCTTTCAGGAACGCTTCTTCGGAGACTCTCCATCCGGCAGCTACTGAGGGGAAGTAGCCCCAACGGTTGTCAGGACCGAACTTGGATGAACCGTCGGCACGGACCGAGACAGTCAACAGATAGCGGTCCATCAACGCATAGTTGGCACGGAAGAGGTAAGACATCATTGTTTCGTGGTATCCGTTGTTGGCCACCGACTTGGAGCCGGCCGAAGCCTGGTCGAGATACCAGTAGTTTTCGTTATCGGAGAAGAAATCGCGTCCGGTGCCTTCCAGCAACTCGTAAACACGCTTCTGCGCCGTGATACCTCCCAAGAGGTTGAGCCGGTTCTTATCATTGATCTTCCAGTCATAAGTCAGCAGGTTCTCCCACAACCAGGTAAAGTCGCGGTCCCAGGTTTTGGAGAGGCTGTTGGTTTCGTTCTTCTGTGTTTCCGAAACGTAGTATTTCGGCACGAAGTTGCGGCGGCGTCCGTTGATGTAGTCGATGCCGAGGCTGGTTTTAAAGTCAAGCCCGTTCAGGATATTCCAGTTCAGGAAGGCGCTGCCCACGATACGTTCTTTCCAGTCGTCATTGTTTGTATAATGGAGTGTGGCGACGGGATTGGCAGAAGAGGCGCTTTCGGAATCCATAAAACTCCCGTCTTCATTGTAGGGACGCTTCACGGGACTGATGGTATAGGCAGCTTTCACCACCGCGCTGTTTTCGTTCTTCTTATGACTGAAAGAGGCCGACAGATTGTGCCCGAGGGTCAGCCGTTTGCTGATCTTGTAGCTATTGTTGGCACGCAGGGTGAAGCGGTTGTAGGTGTTTCCGGTGATGATGCCGTCCTGCTGGTAATATCCAGCGCTGAGGTTGTAGCGCACCTTCTCCGATCCGCCGCTGACGCTGAGCTGATAGTCGCGTACGGAAGCCACACGGAAGATTTCGTCGAACCAGTTGGTTCCTTTGCCCAGTGAAGCAGGGTCGTCAAACTTGGGTTTTCCGCCTGTGTTGACCAGTGCTTCGTTCAGCAGTGTCGCGTATTCGGTGGCATTGGCCATCTCGAAGCTGCTGTTGTTGAACTGGAATCCTTCGCTGGCGGTGAAGTTCACCACCGCTTTTCCTTCCGTTCCCTGCTTGGTAGTGACGATAATCACACCGTTGGCACCGCGCGAACCGTACATGGCGGTCGCTGATGCATCTTTCAGCACCTCCATCGACTCGATGTCGTGTGTGCTCAGGAAAGAGATGTCGTCCATAAACATGCCGTCCACCACATAAAGGGGATTGCTGTTATTCGTTGTGCCGATACCACGGATACGTACTTCGGGCGAGCTTCCGGGAGCACCGTTAGCCGAGATATACACACCGGAGACACGTCCCTGAAGGGCATTCGCCACGTTGGGAGTGGCAACTTTCGTGAGGTCTTTGCTCTTCACCGCACCTACCGAACCGGTCAGGTCGGACTTACGTTGTATACCATAACCGATCACGACAACTTCGTCTATCAATTGGTTATCTTCTTCAAGAGAGATATCCAGCTTCGAGGAGGCAGTCACCTTGACCTCCTGCGTTTTCATGCCGATATAACTGAAAACAAGAGTGGCGCCCGAAGGAACATTCGGAATAGAATAGTTGCCGTTAAAGTCCGTAATGGTTCCGGACGATTGACCTTTCAGCAGGATACTGGCGCCAATGATAGGCTCCCCTGTCTTTTTCTCGGTAACAACACCCGAGATGGTCAGACTGCCCTGCGCAAAAGAAAGCATGGAGAGCAGCAACATCATACATAGGGTAAACAGATTTTTTTTCATCGTTTGGTACTGATTTAAAATTCTGCTGCAAACTTAGACGGTAAATTGATGTAAGTCAAAAAAAGGGGTACTACAAGAGTACCATGCAGAAAAAAACAAGATTTCCGCACTACTTCATCCCTACTGCAAAGGAATATAA
>OHCR01001155.1_pt1 | contig 12090 bp, 9 predicted proteins | sample 1566831 | NCBI WGS metagenome assembly OHCR01 (sample SAMEA3879516, study PRJEB24766) | human gut metagenome | biome: human-associated habitat; feature: feces | place: USA | collected 1985/1987
TATTGAAAATCTCGTCCGCACGCTCGGCATCCGCCATTGTTACCTGAATCATGGTGCGGCGTTCCGGGTCCATGGTGGTTTCCCACAGCTGTTCGGCGTCCATCTCACCCAGACCTTTGTAACGCTGGATGTTGACCTTGCCTCCGTCGGCGCCCAGCTCTGCGATATATTCGTCGCGCTGTGCATCCGAATAAGCATAGCGAACCTTTTTGCCGCGTGAAAGCTTAAAGAGCGGCGGCTGCGCCAGGTAGATGTGCCCCTGTTCAATCAGCGGACGCATAAAGCGGAAGAAGAAGGTCAGCAGCAGGGTGCGGATATGGGAGCCGTCGACATCGGCATCCGCCATGACGATGACCTTGCCGTAACGCAGTTTTTCCAGGTCGATCTCATCGCCGACACCGCAGCCGAGGGCGGTGATGACCGGCAGCAGTTTTTCGTTTGTATACACCTTATCCAGCTTGACGCGCTCGACGTTGAGCATCTTTCCCCACAGCGGAAGGATTGCCTGGAAGGAGCTGTCGCGTCCCTGTTTTGCCGAACCGCCTGCCGAATCACCCTCGACGATATAGATTTCGGTGCGCACATTATCATGGTCGGAGCAGTCTGCCAGCTTACCCGGCAGGCTGACGCCCTCCAGAGCGGATTTTCTCTCCCGAGTGCGGTCTCTTGCCAGGCGTGCCGCTTCTCTTGCCTGAGCGGCTGTCAGCGCCTTATCCATGATGGTGCGTGCAACTGCCGGATTTTCCTCGAAGTAGGTGCTCATCTTCTCGTAGGTGATGCGGTAGACCAGGGTGCGCATCTCGGTGTTGCCCAGTTTGGTCTTGGTCTGTCCTTCAAACTGTGCTTCTTCGAGCTTGACCGAGATGATTGCTGTCAGACCTTCCATGACGTCCTCTACGCTGTATTTGTCGCTTTCTTTTTTAAAGATACCACTCTTCTTTGCGTAGTCGTTAAAGGCTCTGAGAAGGGCTGTGCGGAAACCAATCTCGTGGGTACCACCGTCTGCGGTGTGAATGTTGTTGGCAAAGGAGAGCAGGGTGGTGTTGTAGCTGTCGTTGTATTGCAGCGCCACCTCGACGGTGGAATGCTCCCCGTCGCCCGAATAGTAGATGACATCCTCGTGCAGGACATCCCAGATATTCTTTTTGCGCTCGTGGATATAGTCGACAAAGCTGCGGATACCGCCCTCATAGTGCAGCACCTCGCGGACCGGCTGTTCGCCGCGCTCGTCGCTGAAGGTGATGTTGACCCCGCCGTTGAGGAACGCCTGCTCGCGCAGACGCTTGAGCAGCACGTCATAGTCGTATCGGGTGGTTTCGGTAAAAATCTCGGGGTCGGCTTTGAAAGCCACCTGAGAACCTGTTTCGGTGGTTGGCTCAATCTTTTGCAGATCGCAGACCGGCTTGCCATGTTCAAAGCGCTGGTAGTAACGGTAGTGTCCATCACAGACTTCGACCTCCAGCCACTCGGACAGGGCATTGACTACCGATGCACCAACCCCGTGCAGACCGCCGGAAACCTTGTATCCGCCGCCACCGAATTTTCCGCCTGCGTGCAGGACGGTAAAGACAACGGTGACAGCCGGAATGCCCAGTTTTGGCTGAATGCCTACCGGGATGCCTCGACCGTTATCCTTGACGCGGACGATGTCGCCCGGCAGCAGGTCCACCAGAATCTTGGTACAATGACCTGCAAGGACCTCGTCGATTGCATTGTCCACAATCTCATACACCAGATGATGCAGACCCTGTGGTCCGGTGGAACCGATGTACATACCGGGACGCTTGCGCACCGCGTCCAGTCCCTCCAGGACCTGAATATCACTGGCATCATACTTTTGTGTCATCTCCAGGTTTTTTTCAGGTGTGTTTTCCAAAATGTTTCCCCTCCATCGATTTTGATGAATCTTTTCCATTGAAAAACGGGCCGCCTTTTCTTACGCGATGCACCGGCACAAGCAAGCGATCGAGCAGGAGCAATTTTCATCGGGCAGCCCTGTATTTTTTCTTGTTCTGATACCTTTTCATTATACCATATTTCCCCTTGCCATTACAACTTATTTTATGGATTCTTTTCTTCTAATATGTATTTTTTAAAAAAGTCCGTTTTTCCTGATAACCATCGGCTTTTTGCGCTTTTTAAAAAGAAACGGGAGCACCCTTTGTTTTGCAGGGTGCCCCCGTTGGGTTTTCATTTGATTTTACATTAGTCCCAGTCGATCGATAAAGCCGCTGCGTTTGCGCAGGGTGGAGCAGGAAATCTGTGAAATATACACCGTTACTCCATCCTTTTCCCTGCATACGATGAAGGATTTGGGCAGTTCCGGAGAAACTGTAATAACCCGATGCCGCTTTTCCTGCTCACCCAAATATTCCTTGGTCAGCTTGGACACCGAGGTGTTTTCAATATCGAAGATCCCGATGATGTCGCTGCTGCGCACCACGATATCTCCTCCCAGATGCAGGTACATCTCTTTTCCCTCTTTCCTAAAATCGTTCGGTCCTGATCAACTGACCCGCGTGCAGCAGAAAGCTGCTGCCGCCTTTGAGCCCGCGAAAGCTGGCATCATCGCAGCAGGTGACAAAGACCTGCCGGTTGTCCAGATGGTTGAGCAGATAGTCCCGCCTGCCTGCGTCCAGTTCGCTCATAACATCGTCCAGCAGCACCACAGGAGCCTCGCTGGTGACCTCCTCGACCATGCTGCACTCTGCCATCTTTAAAGCCAGTACCCCACTGCGCTGCTGTCCCTGGGAGCCGTACAGGCGCATGGGCATCCCGTTGACCAGCAGCTCCAGGTCGTCCCGGTGCGGACCGCACTGGGTGGCACCGCGGATCATATCCTCCTCCCGCTCCCGGTACAGCTGCTGCTGATAGTAGATGCGCAGTTGATCCCGGGTGCAGCTGTGCGGTTCATTGACGCCGCACAGATAATGCAGGTCAAACTGCTCTCTGCCGGAGGAAATCCCCTCATAGACCTGTGCTGCCAGTGGGCGGATACGTTCCACATAGCGTGCGCGGCAAAAAGCAACCGCTGCCGCTGCGCGGGCAAGGTTCTCCTCCCAGATTTCCATCGTTTCCAGCAGCTGCGGGTGCCGTTCTGCATCCTTGAGCAGGGTATTGCGCTGCAAAAGGGTGCGCTGATATTCATGCAGATAATGCCCATAGCGCGGCATAATCTGACCGATGGCGGTATCCAAAAACTTTCTGCGCAGCGCAGGACCTTCCCGCACCAGCGAAAGGTGGGCAGGGGAAAAGACCACCGCATAGAACTGACCGGCAAGCTCTGCCGCGCTGCCCAAAGGGACCTCATTGAGGCAGACGGTCTTTGCCCGCTTTTCTCCGCGCACATCCGGTTGATTCAGCTCGATGCTGGCAGTTTCCTCCCGCAGTGCGCTCTGAAATACCAGGTCGGTGCGGCAGTGGTCCTCTCCAAAGCGAATCATCTCCCGGTCCTTGGCTCCACGGAAACTTTTTGCACCGGTAAACATCCAGATTGCTTCGGTTAAATTGGTCTTTCCCTGTGCATTTTCACCGTGAATCACATTGACATCCGGCGCTGCCTGCAAAGAAAGAGAAGCGATATTTCGAAAGTTTTGCAGCTCGATGCTTTTGATCCTCACCGGCGCACCTCCTGTTTGCTATTCTTCTTCGGCTACGGCTTCAAAACGCCATCCGTCCGCTTCCACAACGTCTCCCGGGCGGATCTTCTTGCCGCGCATGGTGCAGACCTCTCCGTTGACCTTCACCATTCCGGCAAGCACAATCTCTTTTGCCTGTCCGCCGGTATCGGTCAACCCTGCGTATTTGATAAAGGAATCCAGTTTGATAAATTCTGTTCGAATTATAATTTTTTCTGTTTTAGTCATCATTTTTCACCCTCACTGGCAGTACGAGGAAGAGGAAACTTTCCCCTTCCAGCGGCATCACACGCATCGGAGACAGCGCACCGTTGATCTCCATCTTGATCATATCACAGTCGGACGCTTTGAGTGCATCCAACAGGTATTTGTTGTTAAAGCCCATGCTGACCGGCTCTCCGGTCATCTCACATTCCACTTCGTCGTGCGCTTTTCCCATGGTGGTCGAGCAGTTAAGCTGAACGGTCTGTTCGGTAACCGCCAGGCGGATTGGGCTGCGCAGGCGGTCGGAGATGAGAAGAGAGGTTCTTTCTACTGCATCGGTCAAGCTGCGTGTGTTGACCTTGACGGTTGTCTTGCTCAATTTTGGGATGGCAGCGTTGTAATCGAGGAAATCCCCCTCCAGCAGACGGGATACCACATAATATCCTCCAATGCGGAAGACGATATGTTTGCTGGATACCACCAGGTAAACCTCTTCCTCCTCTTCCTTGAGCAGCTTGGAAATTTCAGAGAGCGTTTTGCCCGGCACGATGAATTGGGTGGTCAGGTCGGACACAATCGGCTCGCGGCGCAGTGCCAAACGGTAGCCGTCCACCGAAACCAAGGTGACGCAGGAGTCTTTGATGTCGAACAAAGAGCCGGTATGGACCGGCTTGGAGTCGGTGGTCGCAATGGCAAAGAGGGTCTGGTCGATCATCGATTTGAGAACGCCCTGCTTGAGGACCAGATCCGACTGCTGCTGTACATTGGGCAGTTCCGGGTATTCCTCCGCACTCAAACCGGGGATGGTAAATTCTGATGCACCTCCGCGGATGGTGGCAAGAAACCGTTCGTCGGAAAGGATGCTGACCGTTTCTCCAGGAATGCGTCGGATGATGTCCAGCAAAAGTCTGGCAGAAAGAACCAGTTCTCCCGCCTGCTCTGTTTTGGATTCAATGGTGGTGACGATTCCAAGCTCCAGGTCGTAGCCGGTCAGCTGGAGGGTTCCCTCCTCCGCTTTGAGCAGGATACCATCCAGAGCGGGGATCGGTGATTTTGCGCAGACTGCGCGGGAAACATTGGACACTGCTTCCACCAGCAGGTCCTTTTGGCAGATGATTTTCATGGGGTAGGACATCCTCCTTTTTGATCTGATAAGATCTATTATAACATAAATTTGAAAAAGTTTCATTGTGACTTTCTTTAGAAATTTTGAAAAAGAAAAGAGAAGGTGTGCGTGTAACAAAAACAGTGTGGCAGGATTAATCAGAATATTTTTTCTGGTTGCGGGTTGCTGAAGATTTGTTCTATTCCCATAAAGGAGCAGGTTGCTTTGGAGACTGCTGATTGAATGAAATGAAAAGAGTTTCAGAAAATGGATTAAGGAAAGAAGTAAAATTGCAGAAAAAGGATAGGAAAAGAAAAATATAAAAGTAGTAGTAGTAGTAGAGGCTGTGGATTTGTGAAGAAATCAAATAAATCGCATAAGCATGCGAAAAAGAAAGAGTATAGGGGGTGGGAAAATCAGTTTTGAGTTTTGTGGAAATGTGGAGATGGGAAAATGGCATGAGGAAAACGGTTGAAAAAGTGGTGGAAATAGTTGAAAATATGTGGAGGTAATCGTGGACGCAACAAAAGAATCGGGTAAGAGGAAAAAGGGATGAGGAATCTGTGAAAATAAAAAATGGGAAATTGGGGAAATTAAAAGAAAAAGATTCTGAAAAAGGGTGAGGAACGAACTTTCCCCACCCTTTTCAAAAGTTCCTGCTGGATGATTTTGTGGAAAAATCACGGCAGATTATGCGTCACGAATATTTTTGATGATGTCCTCAACCGTTTCTTTATATTTGGTGTCTTGCTTCATATTTTTGACAACCTGTCCGGTTGCGTAAACCACGGTGGAATGATCTCTGCCGCCGAATTCATTTCCGATGGCTGCCATCGACATCTGCGTGATTTCTCGAATGACATACATGGCAATCTGTCGGGCATTGGAAATTTGAGAGGAACGCTTGGAGGAACGGATGTCTTCGGCACTGACTCCAAAGGTGCGTCCGACCTCTGAGATGATCCGCTCTACGGTCACAGGAATTGGCTGGTTATCGGTTAGAATTTCGCGGATTGCACTTTGCGCAAGCAGGATGGAAGGCGGGGTTTGTGCCAGTTTATTATAGGCGTTGAGCTTTTTAACCACCCCTTCCAGCTGACGGATGTTGTTTTTGACGTGGTTGGCAATGTATTCCTCCACTACATTCGGAATATCCAGGTCCAGCAATTCGGCTTTGCGCTTGATAATGGCAATCCTGGTTTCAAAATCCGGTGGTTGAATGTCGGCAATCAGTCCCCATTCAAAGCGGGTGCGCAGTCGTTCCTCCAGTGTTTTGATCTCTTTTGGCGGTCGGTCGGAGGTCAGGACAATCTGCTTGCCTGCCTGGTAAAGGGAATTAAAGGTGTGGAAAAATTCCTCCTGGGTACTCTCCTTGCCGCCGATAAACTGGATGTCATCGACCAGAAGGACGTCTGCCTGGCGGTATTTATCGTGAAATTCTTTGGTGGATTCGGCACCAATGGCAGCAATCAGTTCGTTGGTAAACTCTTCGCCTTTTACATAAATGACGTTGGTATTGGGGCGGTTTTCTTTGATTTCTGCGGCGATGGCATATAACAGGTGGGTTTTGCCCAAACCGGATCCACCGTAGATGAACAGGGGATTGTAGGCGTTGGCAGGATTTTGTGCAACGGCACGACAGGCTGCCTGTGCAAATTTGTTCGAGCTGCCCACGATAAAGGTGGAGAAGGTATATTCGTATTCTCCGCCTTGGCTGTTCATGTCGATCTCTTCCTGGCTGTAGGATGGCAAAACCGGAGAAGCAGAGGAGGTCTGCACCGAAGCGGTGCCCTCCGAGCGGTTGGACTGACCGGAGGTTTCACAACGAATCTCGATTTGTACCGGAAAACCAACCACGGCCTCGAAGGCGCGGTTGAGCAGACCGAGGTATTTTTCTTCCACGATCTTCTTCATAAATTCAGCTTTAATGAACAACACGGCAGTATTTCCGTCAAAGCTTACCGGCTCCAGGCTTTTGATCCAGACCTGATAGGCAATCTCCGACAGTTCATGCGAGTCAATCACATATTGTCGTGTGTATTCCTTGACCATCTCAAATAATTCCTTAAACGATTCCATAGCTCGGTCCCCTTCTTGATTGATCAAAACCACATCTATCAGATGGATAGCCTGTCCTTGCCGGTACTCCCAAATCCCGGCAGGATTTCACCAATGCAGGCGCAGATAGGAAAACCCCCTCCAGAGCTTTGCAGGGGGTGAATAAATATGCGGTTTTGTTTCGCAGCCTTGAATTGGATTCCACAATCAATCCACGAATCTGCCAACAAGCTTTCCGCATCAGGGAAAGAGATGGTAGGAAGATTGTGAAAATAAGTGGAAAGGATTTGGAAAACAATTTTTCAACGACTTTTACACACAATATTTTAACATAAAAAAGAGGGGGATTTCAAGGGCTTTCAACTGTTTTTAACGGGTAATCCTAAACAGATTACAGATGAATTTTTTGGAAGTTTTTATGGACAGCGCCAAAAACAGAAAAATGAGGAAAGGAAACATCAGAAGCCAAACGCATCCAAAACCGGAAAAAAGTGAGTGCAAGATAGCAGCTGTACACCACTCCCAGAGCCGATGCCCGGCAAAAAGGAGGAAGAAAAAGGGATTTGGATAAAATATTTCGGAAATTTAAAGGGGAGAAACCCTTTGATTCTCTTGACTTTTGCGGCTTTTTTGTCTATAATTCTATTCTGTAAGGTTTCGTCTTGAAGGGAGGTCGAGAAGAATGATCAGAACCTATCAGCCAAAGAAGCTGCAGAGAAAGAAAGAGCACGGCTTCAGAAAGAGAATGGCTACCAAAAATGGCCGCAAAGTTCTCGCACGCAGAAGAGCAAAAGGCAGAAAGCAGCTGAGCTACTAATCGCTGTTTGACAAAGCAGACCGGAGCCGCTTGAGCGGCGCTGGCTGCATTTTGAGGGGAATGACGGTTTATAATAAACCGGTAGGAGACAGGGGCAGGCTCTGTTTATTCTGCCTTCCACCTTTCATTCCAGAATAAGCAGGCCACTTATCCCGATAAGTGGTCTTTCTTTTTATCTATCACAGGATGGAGGAGACGCTTTGAATAAAAAGACTACCTTAAAGCTCAACAGAGATTTCCGGCGCCTTTATTATAAAGGAAGCAGCGCTGTCCATCCGTTGATCGTTACCTATGCCAGCAAAAATCGCCTGGGCTATAACCGCATCGGTATCACCGTTACCAAAAAAATCGGGAAGGCAGTTTGCCGAAATCGCTGCAAGAGAATCATACGGGCGGCGTTTGCTCAGGTGAACACCCAGATCGAGCAGGGATGGGATTTTGTGTTTGTTGCGCGGATGAAAACGCCGCAGGCAAAATCTACTGAACTAGAACCGGTTCTAAAAAAACAAATCCAGAGCCTTACAAGACCGGACAAGTCCAAACCAAACGCCAATCCAGCAAAAGCAAAGGGACGATCACCCAAAAAAAATCTGCCCAAAGGGCAGAAGGCTTCCGAACACAGGGGAGCTGCAAGAGAACAATAAGGGAAAGACAGAGGATGTATTATAAGGAAGGAAAGCAAAGGGAGGCGTCGGCAGCATGATCAAACGACTGATGCTTTTGTTGATCCGCTTTTACCAAAAGGCGATTTCACCCCTTTTTCCGCCGCGATGCCGTTTTTATCCGACCTGTTCTTTACTGCTATTGAGCGGTTTGGCGCGCTGCGGGGCGGTTATCTTGCGCTGCGGCGCATCTTGAAATGTCACCCGTTTCACCCCGGAGGCTATGATCCGGTGCCCGAAAAATGGAGAGAGGACAGATAATACCGACCTTTACCAGAAATGTCCTGCTGGGCACAAAAGAAGTCGCGCTGTAAAAAGAAGCTGCAGGCGCGCAGCATCCGTGCGGAAGGTTTTGCAGCATGGGTGCAGAATTGGAGGTTTTCGATGTATATTCTTGGTTACCCGCTAGGGCTTATTATGCGGCTGCTGTACAATCTGCTGCACAGCTACGGCTGGTCGCTGATCCTGTTTACCCTGTTAATCAAGCTGGTAATGGTGCCGCTGTCCATCAAGCAGCAGAAATCTTCTGCTAAGATTGCAGCAATCCAGCCGCAGATGCAGGAAATCCAGAAGATGTACGCAAAGAACCAGCAGAAGATGAACGAAGAGATGCAGAAGCTCTATGAGCGTGAGAAGTACAATCCGGCAGGCGGATGTCTTCCAATGCTGATTACCTTCCTGGTTCTGTTTGGACTCATTGACGTTATCTACAACCCGATGCGTCACATCCTGGGCATGAGCAATGAAGTGATTGCGCAGGCAACAGAGATTCTCAAGGGCTTGGGAATTGCATTCAGCCAGTATTCGCCGCAGACCGCAATCATCTCTTCGGTGCAGGCAAATCCTGAGGCATATTCCGCCATGGGAGCTGACTTTATCAACGCAGTTCAGTCGTTCAACCTGAACTTTTTAGGCATCAACCTGGGCGAAACGCCTTCGTTTGGAATGAACGTTTTGATGCTGATCCCAATTCTGTCCGGTGTGACCGCATTTGCAGTTTCCTGGATTTCGATGAAGATCAATCCGGCGGCAATGGAAGGTCCTGGAGCCGGCACCATGAAGGTCATGATGTTTGTTTCCCCGCTGATGTCGCTGTACATTGCATTCCAGGTGCCGGCAGGCGTTGGTATGTACTGGATTTTGTCCAACCTGTTTATGATGGCGCAGACTTTGATCCTCAACAAGTTCTATAATCCGCGTGAGATGGCAGAAAAAGCCAAACGGGAAGCGGAAGAGCGCAGAGAAAAGGAACGCCTGGAAAGAATTGAGGCAAAGAAAAAGGCACGCAGCGGCGATGCGCAGGCACAGGCGCGTGCAAAGAGTCAGAAAGAAATCAATCGTCAGAAATTGGCAGCGGCAAGAAAGGCAGACGCAGAAAAATACGGCGATGTCTATACCGATGTGACCGACGACGATTTGGAATAAGGGTAGGATTTTTCACTGATTATCAGAGGAGGTGTCAGTTTGAAAGAGATCATTACAACCGGTAAAACGGTGGATCTTGCAATTGAAGAGGCGTGCAGACAGTTGCAGACGGCAAGGGAGAAGGTAGAGTTTGAAATCATCGACCTGCCGAAAAAAGGATTGTTCGGACTGAAGACATATCCGGCAAAGGTCCGCGTTTTTGTAAAGGAAAATAAAGAGGAAATGGCAGTGGAGTACATCACTGCTGTTCTGAAGGCGATGGGTGCGCAGGACTTTACCGCAGAGGCAAACCGCGACGGAGAGAACCTGAATATCACCCTCAAGGGCGACGATCTGGGCTTTGTGATCGGCAGACGCGGCGAGACCATCGATGCAATCCAGTATCTGGCAAGCCTGGCGGTCAACCGTCTGGACGGCGATTATATGCGAATCACCATTGACAGCGGCAACTTCCGTGAAAAGCGGGAAAAGACCTTGGAATCGCTGGCAAGACGTTTGGCACGCAATGTAGTCAAGAGCGGTCGCAGCATGACCCTGGAGCCGATGAATCCATACGAGAGAAGAATCATCCATGCAACGGTGGCAACCGTAGAGGGTGCGACCTCTTCCTCCATCGGAGAAGAGCCGAACAGACGGGTCGTTATCAGCTCCACCAATCCGGTCAAAAAGTACAACAATAATTACAAGGGCAAGAAAAAGCCTTATAACAACGGAAAAGGCGGCTACCGCCAGAACTCCCGCCGTCCGCAGGGCGAAGGAAAGAACCAGGACGGTCAGGAAAAGAAACCGTATGTGTTCCGTCCGAACAACAACGGCAAGGACGAAGGCGGAGAGAACCGCAGACGTCCGCCAAGACAGAACTCCTATAACAAGGAAAGACGTTTTGAGGAAAAGCCGGCGGTATCCAACGAGAATATCCGCAGTGAGGTACCGCGCAGCACTGCTCCAAGTGAGGCGCAGGACAAGCCGTTGTACGCAAAGATTGATCTGGAATAAGCAAAAGCAAAATAAAAAACAGCAGCTATGCGGCTGCTGTTTTTTTATTTTGCAGATAATCTTGCAGGTGCAGCAGGAAAAGAGAAACAAAGGGAAAAAGACTGCATAAAAACTTTATTCTTTGCCGCTTTTTTGCTATAATATAAATACCTATGGATAAATTTGAGGGACCGCAGGGGATGCGGTCGGAATATAGAATTGGTTGAGTGAGAAAGGAAGGACCGACCATGAACAGCACAATGGCTCAAGATACAATCGCAGCGATTTCTACGCCGGTTGCGGCAGGAGGAATCGGGATGGTGCGGGTGTCCGGTCCAGATGCCCTGAAGGTAGTGGACAGGGTATTTACAGCGGTTTCGGGTAAGCAGGCAGAGGATACGCCCGGATACCGCGGTCTGTTTGGCAGGGTGCATGACGGGCAGGGGGAGATCGACGAAGCGGTGGTATTTGTTTACCGCGCACCCAAAAGCTACACCGGAGAGGATGTGGCAGAAATCTGCTGCCACGGTGGAATCTACCTGGTACAGCGCACTCTGAGAGCCTGTTTGAACGCCGGAGCCAGAGCAGCGCAGGCGGGGGAATTTACCCGTCGTGCGTTCCTCAACGGGAAGATGAACCTGACACAGGCAGAGGCGGTGGCAGACCTGATTGCCGCACAAGGTCAGCAGAGCGCACAGGCGGCGCTGCAAGCCCGCGACGGAGCCATCTTCCGGCGAATCCATCAGGTGGTGGAAAAACTGCTGGGCGTTTCCTCTGCGCTGGCTGCGTGGGTAGACTATCCAGACGAGGACATCGACGAGGTTTCCGATGAAAATCTGTGCGCCAGTGTCTATGAAATCTGCGGGATGCTGGAAGGAATTTTGAAGGGATATGACAACGGCAGGCTGCTGCGGGAAGGTATCAGCACCGTCATCGTCGGACGTCCCAACGTGGGAAAATCGACCTTGATGAACCTGCTCAGCGGGGAACAGAAGAGCATTGTGACCCAGATTCCAGGAACGACCCGCGACATCGTGGAGGATACCATCCGATTAGGGGAGGTTGTGCTGCACTTAGCCGACACAGCAGGGCTGCGGGACACCGATGACCCAGTGGAGAGAATGGGCGTGGAGCTTGCCAGAAAGCGCCTGAACAGCAGCTATCTGGTGCTGGCGGTGTTTGACAGCTCGGAGGAGCTGTCGGCGG
>OHCR01001158.1_pt1 | contig 12065 bp, 8 predicted proteins | sample 1566831 | NCBI WGS metagenome assembly OHCR01 (sample SAMEA3879516, study PRJEB24766) | human gut metagenome | biome: human-associated habitat; feature: feces | place: USA | collected 1985/1987
CTAATTGTTTATCTTCTTTCAAAGGTCATAATAGAAAAGAACAGCCAGTCTATTTCTATGACAAAGATACTGGGTTATAACAACAGGGAAATAAACAGCCTTTATATAACGACTACGACCATAGTCGTTATAGCCTCAATGTTGCTGACTGTTCCTATAGTAAATGTCACTTTGAAGTATATATTCAAAGTTGCTTTCGCTCAGTATTCAGGCTGGATGCCATATTATGTGCCAGCAAAAATATTTGTTGAAGTGCCGTTGCTCGGTATCGTTTCATATGCGGTGATAGCATTTATCCTTACAAGACGTGTAAAGAAAGTACCTCTTGATGAGGCACTCAAAAATGTAGAGTAATTCTTCCAAATCATTCTTTCTTAATTGAGCTGTGCTGTCGGTATGTATCGGCGGCACAGTTTTTTTGTGCTTTTTTTATAACTTTTTTTAAAATCGCTAATTTGGAAAAATGAGTTAGGCAATCGTCGTAAATTTTATTAATATCTTTACTATACTTTAACATATTATTAACAGCATAGTGATACATTATATGATATGGAATTATACGCTTTTGATGATCAGGCTCTGCTTAATGAAGAGAAGAAGTGCAGAGAACTGCTGTGAATGGCAGTATGTCATTCGGTTGGAGGAAAAATATGAGTAAACAAAAGAAGCCTGCAGGCGGTTTGAATATTATCATTGTGGGCTGCGGAAAAGTAGGCACGACCCTTGTTGAACAGCTTGTGAAAGAGGGTCACGATATCACGATAGTCGACAAGAATGCAAAGAAGATACAGGAACTCAGTAGTCTTTATGACATTATGGGCATCGTAGGAAACGGTGCAAGTTTTAGCGTTCAGCAGGACGCCGGCATAGAGAACGCCGACCTTATAATTGCTGTCACAGAGTCTGATGAGCTTAACCTGCTTTGTTGTACACTAGCCAAGAGAGTAGCGAAGTGTTCAGCTATAGCAAGAGTAAGAACACCTGATTACAGCAAGGAGATAGTCTATCTAAGAGAGAAGCTTGGTCTTGCAATGGTCATAAATCCTGAGCTTGAGGCTTCAAGAGAAGCGTCAAGAATACTTTGTCTGCCAACAGCTCTTGAGGTAAACACCTTTGCGAATGGTCAGGCGGAGCTTATAAAGTATAAGATACCTGAGGGCAATCCTCTTGTCGGCACTACGATCGCTGAGCTTAGTCGTAAAACGGCAACAAGCCTGCTTATATGTGTTGTTGAGAGAGAAGGGGAAATATATATTCCATCTGGCGATTTCACAATGAAAAAGAATGATGTTATCTCATTTTGCACCCAAAGAAATTTTTCAAGAACGTTCTTTGAAGATCTCAGTGTGAAGACAAATCAGGTGAAGAACACAATGATAATAGGCGGTGGCAAGGCGGCTTATTATCTTGCAAAACGTCTTATTGGCATGGGGATCAACGTCAAGATAATCGAGAATGACAGACAGCGCTGTGAGGATCTCAGTGTGCTTTTGCCAAAGGCGATAATAATAAACGGTGATGGCACTGACGAGGAACTTCTGAAGGAAGAGGGCATAGAGTATGCAGAGTCATTTGTGGCTCTCACGGGAATAGACGAAGAAAATATCTTGCTCACTCTTCATGCAAGACAGGTGTCAAATGCTAAGACTATCACAAAGATAAACAGGATAAACTTCAAGGACGTTATAAGCAGACTGGACCTTGGAAGCGTAGTATATCCAAGATATATCACCTCTGAGGCGATAATAGCCTACGTCCGTGCGAAGAACGAATCGGGAGATAGCAATATCGAAACGCTGTATCATTTGTTCGATCATAGAGTAGAAGCTATCGAGTTCAAGGTGGATCAGGAGTCAGAGGTCACAGGTACACCGCTTCAGGCTCTTGATTTAAAAAGACATTTGCTTGTGGCGTTCATAAACCGAAACGGCAAGATCATTATCCCGAGCGGTCAGGATACTATAGAGAGGGGCGACACTGTAATGGTCGTCACTACTCATACGGGATTTAACGATATCACTGATATTCTGAAATAGCGGAGGAAATATGAACAGCTCGATCATTCGATATATTTTAGGAAACGTTATGCGAATGGAAGCCTGCTTTTTGCTGCTGCCTTGCATAGTGTCGCTGGTTTACGGGGAAGGCGTGGGACTTTATTATCTTGGAACAGCCATTGTGTGCCTTGCTTTTGGCATGGTAATGGCTTGGAAAAAGCCTAAAAACTATGTGTTTTATCTCAAAGAGGGTTGTATAGCAACATCTTTGAGCTGGATAGTTATGAGCCTTGTTGGGTGTATGCCTTTTTGGATAAGCGGAGAGATACCAAGCTTCACGGATGCTATGTTTGAAACAGTTTCCGGCTTTACAACAACTGGTGCTTCGATCCTTACCAATGTTGAGGCGCTTTCTCATACTGCACTTTTTTGGCGAAGCTTCACGCACTGGATAGGCGGTATGGGAGTTTTAGTTTTCCTGCTTGCTATCATACCACTGAGCGGTGGCTCAAATATAAATCTTATGAGGGCGGAAAGCCCTGGACCATCAGTGGGCAAGCTTGTTCCAAAGATGAAATATACCGCAAGGATACTTTATATAATCTATTTTGGCATGACCATATTGGAATTTATTTTCCTTATTATCGGCAAAATGCCTGTGTTTGACAGCATTTGTACAGCCGTTGGAACGGCAGGCACGGGTGGTTTTGGAGTCAAGAACGACAGTTTAGGAAGCTATTCGCCATATTTGCAGTGGGTGGTCGCCATTTTCATGATACTGTTTGGCGTGAATTTTAACGCATACTATTATATTATATACAGGCACTTTAAAAAGGCATTCAAAATGGAGGAAGTACGGTGCTATTTTGCTATAATCCTCATTGCCACAGCTATAATATTCGCAAATATCCTCGACCGCTGTGTTAGCATTTTTGACGCACTTACAAAATCAGTATTTCAGGTGGCGTCGCTCATTACAAGTACGGGCTTTTCAAGCACTGACTTTAATCTGTGGCCTCAGATATGCCGGACGGTGCTTGTGCTTATAATGTTCATAGGAGCTTGCGCAGGCAGTACGGGCGGAGGTATAAAGGTATCAAGAGTGATCGTGCTTTTCAAGACAATGATAAAGGAGCTTCACTCCTATATACACCCAAAGAGCATACGCAAGGTAAACCTTGACGGCAAACCTGTTGAGCATGAGATAGTGCGTTCTATAAATGTTTATATCGTAACATTCGTGATAATTTTTGCTTCATCAGTTTTTATGGTGGCATTTGATGGTAAAGATCTTGTAACAAACTTTACTGCTGTGCTGACAACCATCAATAACATGGGACCTGGTCTTGCAGAGGTAGGTCCAACAGGCAACTTTTCAAACTTCTCTGTTTTTTCAAAGTTCGTTTTCATGTTCGATATGCTTGCAGGCAGATTGGAGCTTTTCCCTCTGCTGATACTTTTCCACCCCTCTGCATGGAAAGATCTTATTTCTAAAAGGGCGGAAGCAAGAAAATTCTGATAACATAAAAAGGACGGCTCAAACCGTCCTTTTTTCATTTTACAGCCTTTTTGAACTGCTGTTCATATTTATGCTTGGTTGCTATTCCGCCTCTTATATGTCTTTCACGTTTGTTTTCCTCAAGGACCTCTTTTACGCTTTTGAAAAGCTGAGGAGAGATTTTCGGCAGACGTTCTGTCAGATCCTTATGTACTGTGGATTTGCTTATGCCAAATTCCTTTGCCGCACAGCGTACCGTGGCTCTGTGTGCCGCAACATATTCTCCAAGCAGCACACATCGTTCCTTTTCGGATCCATTCATTGTTCACACCCCATTAAATTTTTCTGTAGTAATCTATATGCTGTTCCTTACTTCATTATTACTTGACGTTCTTTCAGACTTTACAAAATAATTGCCGATAATCAAATATTTTTATGCAAAATGCTTGAAATCATACTGGGAATGTGCTATAATGTAAGTGTGATAGAGATACTGTCACAGAATATGAACGAAACGAGGGGATAAGGGCAATGAAACTTAATTTTATCGGTGCAACACATGAGGTAACGGGAAGCTGTACATATATAGAAGCCTGCGGAAAGAGATTTCTGGTGGATTTCGGAATGGAGCAGGGCGTTGACTATTTTGAAAATGCGAAGATACCTTGTCCTCCTGGAAATATAGATTTTGTATTGCTGACTCATGCTCATATAGATCATTCAGGTCTGCTTCCGCTGTTGGCGGCAGGCGGCTTTGCTGGACAGATACACGCAACTGAGGCGACCTGCAATCTGTGTGAGATAATGCTCAGGGACTCGGCTCACATTCAGGAGTTTGAAGCAGAGTGGAGAAGCAGAAAGGGCAAACGTAAGGGCACCGGCGAAGTGTCGCCCCTTTATACCATGGCTGATGCCGAGGCGACTATTGCCTGCCTTTGTCCGCACCCATACAGTGAGGTGACGGAGATATCCGAGGGCATAAAGGTACGCTTTATCGACGCAGGTCACCTGCTTGGCTCATCAAGCATTGAGATATGGCTCACAGAGAACGGTGAAGAACGTAAGATCGTATTTTCGGGAGATATAGGAAACCTTGACCAGCCTCTTATCAGAGATCCGCAGTATATAACGGAGGCGGATTATGTTGTAATGGAGTCCACATACGGTAACCGTCGCCATGATAAGCCGAAGGACTATGCAAAGAGTCTTGCAGAGGTCATTCAAAAGACCTTTGATAGGGGAGGAAACCTTGTTATACCGTCCTTTGCAGTGGGCAGAACTCAGGAACTGCTGTATTTTATAAGGCATATCAAGGCTGAGAATATGGTGACGGGTCATGGGGATTTTCCTGTGTATGTGGATTCTCCACTTGCTATAGAGGCAACGCAGATATTCAACAAGAACAAAAATTCATGCTTTGACGAGGAAGCAATGTCCTATGTGAACAAGGGCATAAATCCTATCACTTTTAGCGGACTTAATATCGCTGTCACAAGTGACGAGTCAAGAGCCATAAACTTTATCGACACACCTAAGATAATAATTTCCGCAAGCGGTATGTGCGAGGCGGGCAGAATAAAACACCACCTCAAGCACAATTTGTGGAAACCTGAAAACACCATACTTTTTGTGGGCTATCAGGCTATGAATACCCTTGGAAGAAGTCTTGTGGAGGGTGCAAAAACGGCAAAGCTTTTCGGCGAGGAAATCGTTGTCAGGGCTGAGATACTGGTGCTGCCAGGCGTGAGCGGTCATGCTGACGTTGACGGTCTGGACAGGTGGATAAAAAGCTATGAAAAGCCGCCTAAGAAAGTCTTTGTCAACCACGGCGAGGATTCAGTTGCCGAGGCGTATAAGGAGCATTTGCGTAACGATTTCGGGCTTAACGCCTTTGCACCATACAGCGGTGCGGAGCTTGACCTTATAAGTGGCGAGTTCAAAAACACGACCCCTATAAAGATAGTCAAGAAGACAGGTGCGTCCCCTAACTATCAGCGTCTGCTCAGCGCTCTTGACAGGCTGACGGCTTTGGTAAACAAAAGCTCAGGTCTTACGAATAAAGACCTTGCAAAGCTCACTGATACCATAAATAATATCTGTGCAAAGTGGAACGATTAGCTTTTGCTGCACATATAATATGAGATACAGGGCAACACTGCACGTTTTATGTGTGGTGTTGCCTGACGCATACGAAAGGAACAAACCACACAATGAAAAAGATACACGTCAGTGCTATAAACAGAAAGGTCAGAGATGACGAAAAGCTTTTTGTTGAAGAGTGCGACAGAAAATATAATGAAAAGCTCGTTGCCATTGCAGACAGCATCGAGGAGCATCAAAAGGAGAAGCCTATATTGCTTTTGGCAGGTCCGTCAGGGGCGGGCAAGACCACAACAGCGTTGAAAATAGAGGAAATACTTGACAGCAGGGGAATACACACCCACACTATCTCTATGGACGATTATTTTCTTCCAGCGGACAGCTTCACCGCTGTTATAGGAGAGGACGGCAAGCCTGACTATGAATCTCCTGACAGAATAGACCGGAAGCTTCTTTATGAGCATATGGAAAAGATAAACAGCGGCGAGGAAGTCGTTCTGCCGAAGTTTGAATTTTCAGAACAATGCAGGCGTGATGGAGAAAAACTCAGACGAAACAAAAACGACATAGTTGTTTTTGAGGGTATCCATGCCCTTAACCCGGAGGTCACAGGTGCGGCAGGAGATTATGCAAGATGTATGTACGTCAGTGTAAGAAGCAGACTCGAATTGAAAGACGGTGAGCTTCTGCATCCTTGCTATATCAGGCTTATGCGCAGACTTATAAGGGACGGATTTTTCCGTGGCAGAAGTGCAGCGGAAACACTAGATATGTTCGACAGTGTTGAGGCTGGGGAGAACAAGTATATAATGCCATACAAGCACAGGGCTGAGTTTTCAGTGGATACTTTTCACGCTTATGAGCCTGCCTTGTATAAGAACTATCTTTTGGATACACTGCGACGTGAGAGCAGGAGCTATAAGGATTTTGAACGCTTTTTGCCTATGCTAAAAGCCCTTGAGGAGATAGAGCCGGTGATGCTCGAAAGTGTGCCTGTAAATTCCCTTGCAAGGGAGTTTGTAGGTGAGAGCAGCTATAGATACTAAGACGATAAAACGCCGTCGGAAAAGGACGGCGTTTTGCTATGCTTGCTTGACTTTTTTTATAAAAAGTAGTAAAATGAAATAAGGTAAGTACAGGTATTTTTGAAAACGTTTTCCTGAACGTGATCATTGAATAAAAAATTAGTGGGGATAAAAATGAATTTTGATAATGATTTGATGCTTTTCTTCCGAACGATATATGAAGATTCGGCGGATATGGACGAATGCAGTGCCAAGGTGAAAAGTGCTGTGGCTGCTGTGGCAGACAAGCTTGACATCGTCAGAGCGGAGCTTGCAGTGAAAATGCCTGCAACAAAGCTTTGTGAGGATGGTGCAGATATGCTCATGGTGCTTTATGACAGAGAGAAGGACGTGGAAAACGAGCCTTTTGAGGCAAGTTTTCCTTTGTTTGAAGGCGGCTTTATAACAGTGACCTTTTATTCTGGTAATTCCAATGGCTTTGATAACGAGCAAAGGAATATTGTAGAGATAATCGCAAACACTGTTTTTATCCAATTTAACAGGGTAATTATGCAGGAGCTTGTTACTCATGTTATAAAAACGGATATTGAAACAGGTGCAGCAACTTTAGACGCTTTGATAAATCACGCCGGTATGCTTATAGCGCAAAACAGGATAGAGGATTTCAGTATAATCTTTTTCAATATACATAACTTCAAATATGTAAATAAGGTATTAAATTACGAACAGGGCGACGTTGTTTTGCGTAATTATACAAAGACAATATACCGAAATCTTTCAGATGGTGAGATGATCACAAGACTTGGCGGCGATAATTTCGTTATGCTTGTAAAGAAAGAATCGCTCAGAGAATATATTGATATGCTCAGCTTTATGAACATAAGGTATGACGATGGCAAAGTATCAAAGGATTTTATTTTTAGTGCAACCATCGGATATTCGTCAACTGTGGGTATAAGATATCCAAGAGAAGTAATGGCTCGTGCAAGCATTGCATATGCTGCTGCAAGACGAGTTGGTGCAGGCCATGTAATGGAGTATTCCGAAAATATAAAACAAGAACTGATGAAAATTCAGGGAGTGCTGTCAAACTTCATGGCTGGGCTTATGGCAGGTTCGAGGTGTATTATCAGCCAAAGGTACGCATCGAAACCAAGGAGATATTTGGTGCAGAAGCCCTTGTACGTTGGCATAGAAAGGGAAGGTTATCAACACCGGTGGAGTTTGTTCCGCTTCTTACGAATGACGGAAGCATAATAAAGCTTGACTACTATGTGCTTGAAGAAGTTTGCAAATGGCTGAGAAAACGTATAGATATGGGTTTTGAACCCTTGAGGATATCAGTGAATTTTTCGAGGAAGCACCTGGAAGAAAAAAATATGATAGGCAATATAGTTGCCTTGATCGACAAATACGAGCTTGATCACCAGCTTATAGAAATAGAGCTTACTGAAAGCGAGGATTATCAGAATTTTGAGCTTATCACAGAGATCGTGAATGGTCTGAGAGCTAATGGTATCGTCACATCTATGGACGATTTTGGTACTGGCTTTTCATCGCTCAATATGATAAAGAACGTTGATCTGCAGGTAATAAAGATAGACAAGTCCTTTATTCCTCTTGAAAAGGATTATGAGGGCAAGGATAAAGATCTTATAATGTTCTATTACATTATAAAAATGGTTAAAAAGCTTGGCAAGGAAACTATCGCCGAGGGAGTTGAAACTGAGCAGCAGCTTGACTATCTCAGAGAAGTTGGCTGTGACGCTGTTCAGGGCTTTGTGTTTGACAAGCCTCTGCCTGCGGCTGAGTTTGAGAAACGTCTTGCCTGCGGTTATAACTGATAAATAAAAGGACGAACATTTTGTGTTCGTCCTTTTTTCTGCATGAATGAAAACAGGCGCAAAACCGCATTTTATTATTAGTTTTGTGCATCTTTGCTGAGTATCTCCTCTATGTTCTCAAAAATAAATTCCTGCGCCTGCTTTGGAAAAAGTATCGTCTTGTAGCTGTTTCCAAGCTGTGATATTTTTTCACGCTCTATTATTCCTGCTTCAGGGGAAAGTATTGTGGTTTCAAGAAAGCCCCTGCCGTTTGCTCCGTCTTTTGCAAGATAATTTTCACCTATGAGCCATTCTTTTATGGCAAGTTTTATGCTTCTTATATCGCCGTCTGTGCCGAGCTGATAGAAAATGCTGTCGCATACTTCTGAAAGGGTCATATCCTGTTCCTTGCCTGAAAGCTCACCTGCGTGGGCGATTATATATTCCTTTGTGCTTTGACCGCCAACCGCATTTTGCTTTTGCAGATAGCCCTCTGGGATATATTTATAACCCGAAGCAGCGTCAGGATTTTCCTTGAGATATTTCTGTATCTCAGCTACAAAGTATCTTCCATAACGTTCCTGCTTTGACTTTCCCACCCCTGAGATATTCAAAAGCTCCGTCTGCGTCTTAGGCAGCTTTATACACATATCACGCAGTGAAGCGTCTGTAAGAATGATATATGCAGGCAGACTCGCCTGTGTCGCAAGCTTGCTCCGCACAGCTCTGAGCCGTCCGAAAAGCTCCTTGTCAAATGTCGTAACTTCGTCCCTGCCGATCTTTGTGACCGTTTCGCTCTTTGGCTTTTTCTTTGGAAGGCGTATTGTAATAGTCTTTTTGTCCATTAATATCTCTGCAGACCTTCTTGTAAGGGTAAGCACAGAAAAATCCCCATGTGAAGTCTGTGTGATGTAATCATCAGCTTCAAGAAAAGCTATGAGCCTGCGGATATATACCTGCGTGGAGTCTTTCATTATGCCGTATGTTGAAAGAGTGGAAAGGTCAAAACGCTTTACCTTTTCGGAGTCTGAGCCTTTAAGTATCTGTGCTATGACACCTGCTCCAAAAGAAAGGTTTCGCTGGTGAAGTCTATAAATGCAGGATAGCACTTTTTGGCAATCCACAGACACGTCAACTTCTTCTGTTTCTCCGAAATCACCCAAACAGCCTGAGCAGTTCTGACAAGGTTTGTCCTGCTTCTCACCGAAATATCCAAGGATAAACTCTCTCAGACAGCCGTTTGTGTTGCAGTAATCGGTCATCTTTTTCAGACGCATAAGATCACGTTTGCGTATCATTTCAAGAGTGTCATCGTCAAGGTCGGGATTGTCATGAGAATTGTTTATAAGAAACTTGTTGGTCGCAACGTCCTGACTGCTGTAGAGCAAAATGCACTTTGCTTCGTTGCCGTCACGTCCCGCTCTGCCTGCTTCCTGATAATAGCTTTCAATATTCTTAGGCATATTATAATGTATGACATAGCTCACGTTTGATTTGTCTATTCCCATGCCGAAAGCATTGGTCGCCACCATGACCTGGACACGGTCAAAGATAAAATCGTCTTGATTTTTACGCCTTTCCTCATCAGAAAGTCCTGCATGATAGCGTGAAGCGTTGTAGCCGTCGGCACAGAGCTTTTCACACACGCTCTCAACATTTTTTCTTGTGGAGCAGTAGATTATTCCGCAGTTGTCCTTGTATTTCTCAACTATCTTCACTGTTTCACTGTATTTGTCATGAGGGTGAGAAACGCCAAAGTAGAGATTTTTTCTGTCAAAGCCTGTGGTTATGGTGAAAGGGTCACGGAGTTCAAGCATTTTGATAATGTCCGCTTTTACTTCTGCGGTGGCAGTGGCGGTGAATGCGCTGACGATAGGGCGGTAGGGAAGTTTGCCAAGAAACTCGGGTATCTTCATATAGGAAGGTCTGAAATCCTGTCCCCACTGAGAAACGCAGTGGGCTTCGTCCACCGCAAGCATGGATATCTTCACCGACGAAGCCAGTGACAGAAACGAACCTGTCATCAGCCTTTCAGGTGCAACATATATTATCTTGTACATACCACGGGCGGCGTTTGATATAGCCATTTCATACTGTGCCGCCGTCAGTGACGAGTTCAGATACGCTGCCCTCACTCCCGATTGTATCAGCGAGTTCACCTGATCTTTCATAAGGGATATGAGTGGCGAAACAACTATAGTTATCCCGTCAAACATAAGAGCAGGTATTTGATAGCACATAGATTTGCCTGCGCCTGTTGGCATAACTCCAAGGCAGTCACGCCCTGCAAGTATGCTGTCTATTATCTGCTCCTGACCGTTTCTGAACTGAGAGTGTCCGAAAAAGTCCTGAAGCACTGAATACTTATTGCGAAAATCTGTCATTTTATCCTAACTTTCCATTGTGTGTATGCTTATATTATACTACCAAAAACCAGCTAAGTCAAACAGATATACAAAATTCCATGCACGATTTTGTAACATCTTTTCCTTAGTCGCTATTGTAATTTTATCGTGATTATGTTATAATAGGCTTGATAAATAATTAGTTATAAAAATATAAAAAATTAACAAATCTCCAAAGGAAGGATTGTCTGAACACAGTCGAATATTCAGGCATGGTGAAGATCATGGATATGGAAAATAAATTGTGGCAAAGCTATTTTGGCGCTGTCTGGGGAAAGGTTTGTTCAATATGGCACAATATCGGCGGGTTTGTTATGGACGAGAAAAGCGGAGAGTTTTATGCCGATGAAAACTGTCGTGCTCTTATGGGACTTAGAGAGAACACAGATTATGACAAGTTCAGAGATATAGTTGCATTGAACGGCGGAGGACGAGATCTTGGTCTGCCGTTGTGTATAGAACTTCTTGACACTCCAAGTGGCATTGCCGCCGGAATAGTGTATCTGTCGAAAGAATATATGTCAAAAAGTGTTTTTGAAGGGCTCGACATTATACCACAATCAGAGCTTGTAAGACTTCTTGATGGAATGACACGCTCATCATTGCTTGCTCTTGTAAGATTTGATGGAGCAGGGAAGCTGTTGGATTCAGACTACTGCATAGGGGAGGCACTTAAGGCGGCTGTTGCGGTTTTGCCTGAAAATACTGTGACGGCATTCAATTCAGACGGTCAGTTTTGGATATATGTTCCACGCTTTGGAGGTAAGCCTGAGGAATTTGCTGACAATATCCGTAAAGCGGTGAAGGAGTGTTGCCTGCCAGATGAATTTGGAGTGAGATCGTCTTCAAATCATTCGCTGTCTGTGACGGCAGGCATAAGCAGCGGCTTTGAAGTGCCAGCAAGACTCATGCACGCAGCAGGCTTTGCACTCTATGAAGCTAAGGCAAAGGGTGCAGGCAGTATTTGTTGCTTTGATCCTGAAAAATATGCAAAGCAGAAGAGTGATATCGAGAATATCAGGGCTTTTTCAGAGCTTCTTGATAAAAATCTGTTTACATATCATTTTCAGCCTATCGTTAGTTCTTCAACAGGCGAGATAGTCGCTTATGAAGCGCTTATGAGAACAAAGGGAAATATAGCACTCAATCCGCTTCAGATACTCAACTGTGCTAAAAATTTCGGCAGACTTTACGATATAGAGAAAGCTACACTGAAA
>OHCR01001164.1_pt1 | contig 12000 bp, 9 predicted proteins | sample 1566831 | NCBI WGS metagenome assembly OHCR01 (sample SAMEA3879516, study PRJEB24766) | human gut metagenome | biome: human-associated habitat; feature: feces | place: USA | collected 1985/1987
TAATGGAATTGAACTTCAAGTAGAATCAACAACAAACGATTCTTTAATGGTAAAGTCATCTACCAATTTTTACGTTTGTCCACTTTGCGGGTATTCTGTTGCGGAAGATGAAGGGATTGGCGAAAAAGATATTGAAAAGCAAATGAGAGCAGGGGCTTTGTTCGTTGAAACATCAAAAGCGCACGAAAGCTTGTTTGGTCAATATAACTGTAATTCCAAGAAATTAGATAGACGCTCTCTCCATCACGTATTTAATACGGATGTTGCAAAAATTACCTTCAATTGCGACACTTCCGATTATAATACGATGGTTTCCGTTGTGTATGCAATTTTAAATGCAATAGCAAAAAACTTAAATATTGAAATTCTGTTCGTATCTTTGCACCAACTAACTAACAACCTCTTTATTACAATATGGCATTTACGAATAATATTATGATTGTCCGGCATAAACTGCTGGCAGACCTTGTTAGACTCTGGAAAAATGACGAATTAGTGGAAAAGATAGACCGGCTTCCGATTGAGTTGAGTCCACGAAAATCGAAACCCCTAGGACGGTGTTGCGTACATAAAGAACGCGCAGTGTGGAGATACAAGACTTTTCCCCTGATGGGACTGGATATGACAGACGAACACGACGAAGTTACCCCACTTTCCGAATATGCACGATTGGCATTGAGTCGTCCCGAACCAGACAAGGAAAATATCATGTGCGTCATCGACGAGGCCTGTTCTTCCTGTGTACAGATCAATTATGAAATAACCAACCTTTGTCGCGGATGCGTGGCACGTAGTTGTTACATGAACTGCCCTAAAGATGCGATACGTTTCAAGAAAAACGGTCAGGCAATGATTGACCATGACACATGTGTCAGTTGCGGTATTTGTCACAAGAGTTGTCCTTATCACGCTATTGTATATATTCCCGTACCTTGTGAAGAGTCTTGTCCGGTAAAAGCTATCAGCAAAGATGAACACGGCATAGAGCACATTGATGAAAGCAAGTGTATCTACTGTGGAAAATGCATGAATGCTTGTCCGTTCGGGGCTATCTTCGAAATCTCGCAAACATTCGATGTATTGCAGCGCATCCGTAAAGGGGAAAAGATGGTCGCCATCATCGCCCCGTCTATTTTGGGACAGTTTAAAACTTCTATCGGACAAGTGTACGGTGCTTTCAAGGAAATTGGATTTACTGATGTGATCGAAGTGGCCGAAGGTGCTATGGCAACCACCAGTAATGAAGCACACGAGTTACTGGAGAAACTGGAAGAGGGACAGAAGTTTATGACTACTTCCTGTTGCCCTTCTTATATCGAACTGGTAGAGAAACATATTCCGGATATGAAACCTTATGTTTCTACCACCGGATCACCGATGTACTACGCTGCACGGATTGCCAAAGAGAAGCATCCGGATGCTAAGGTTGTATTTGTCGGTCCTTGTGTAGCTAAACGAAAAGAAGTACGTCGTGACGAAGCGGTGGATTATATTCTGACGTTCGAAGAAATCGGTTCAATTCTCGATGGACTGGGTATTGAACTGGAACAGGTACAGGAGTTCTCTGTATTACATACGTCTGTTCGCGAAGCACATGGATTTGCACAGGCAGGTGGTGTGATGGGAGCCGTCAAAGCTTATCTGAAAGAGGAAGCGGAGAAAATTAATGCGATACAAGTGTCGGACATCAATAAAAAAAATATCGCTCTGCTGCGTGCCTGCGCCAAGACAGGAAAGGCTGCGGGACAGTTTATTGAAGTGATGGCATGCGAAGGAGGATGTATCACCGGACCGAGTACGCATAACGACATTGTTTCGGGACGTCGCCAACTGGCACAAGAGCTGCTCAAACGGAAAGAGAGCTATGAAACAATGGATCGATAAACTACGACAGGAAAGAACACTGACACCGGAAGAGTTCCGGCAACTGTTGACCGGATGTGACGCAGAAATTCTGCGTTACATCAATAAACAGGCGCAGGAAGTCGCACTCCTCCACTTCGGAAATAAGATTTATATCCGCGGACTGATTGAAATCAGTAACTGCTGCCGGAACAACTGTTATTACTGTGGTATCCGAAAAGGGAATCCGAATATCGAACGTTACCGGTTAAGCCGAGAGAGTATACTGAACTGTTGCAAACAGGGCTATGAACTGGGATTCCGCACCTTTGTATTACAAGGAGGAGAAGATCCTGCACTAACAAACGATCAGATAGAAATGACTGTTGCCCGTATCAGACAGGAGTATCCGGATTGTGCTATTACGCTGTCACTCGGTGAGAAATCACGTGAGGCATACGAACGTTTCTTCCGTGCCGGAGCCAACCGTTATCTGTTACGTCACGAAACTTATAATGAGTTGCATTACCGGCAACTGCATCCAGCGGAAATGTCCGGCAAACGACGCCTGCAATGTTTAGCGGATTTGAAAGAGATCGGTTATCAGACAGGAACCGGAATTATGGTCGGCAGTCCGGGACAAACAGTAGAGCATATCATTGAGGATCTATTGTTTATAGAAAAGCTACGCCCGGAAATGATTGGCATCGGGCCTTTCCTGCCCCATCATGATACACCTTTTGCCGAATATCCCAGCGGAACGGCGGAACAGACGATTCTTCTATTATCCATTTTCCGCCTGATGCATCCGTCCGCATTGATTCCGGCAACAACAGCCCTTGCCACTCTCATTCCTGATGGCAGGGAACGGGGTATTTTAGCAGGTGCGAATGTGGTTATGCCTAACTTGTCTCCTCGAGAGGAACGGAGAAAATATGAATTATATAATGACAAAGCTTCACTCGGAGCGGAATCTGCCGAAGGGCTGGCTGCCTTACAAAAGCAATTGAAGACCATCGGCTACGAGATTTCTACCGAAAGAGGCGACTTTAAGTACACTACAGAGAATATATGATATACCAAAAAGATTCATCAAAAGCAGAAGAGTTTATCCATCATGAGGAGATTCTGGATACGCTGGAATATGCGCAGAACAATAAGGATAACCGTGTCCTGATTGAACAACTGATTGAAAAAGCGGCTTTGTGCAAGGGACTGACGCACCGGGAAGCGGCTATTCTGCTGGAATGTAACCAACCTGACCTGATAGAACGTATCTTTCATCTCGCCAAAGAAATCAAACAGAAGTTTTATGGCAACCGTATCGTCATGTTCGCACCGCTTTATTTGTCGAACTATTGCGTAAATGGTTGCGTATATTGTCCGTATCATGCTAAAAACAAGACGATTGTACGCAAGAAACTGACGCAGGAGGAAATTCGCAGGGAAGTGATTGCTTTGCAGGACATGGGACATAAGCGGCTCGCTCTTGAAGCGGGTGAGCATCCGTCACTAAATCCGATAGAATACATTCTTGAATCTATTCAGACGATTTACAGTATCAAACATAAAAATGGAGCAATCCGCCGGGTAAACGTAAATATCGCAGCTACTACAGTAGAAAATTATCGCCAATTAAAAGAAGCGGGTATCGGTACGTATATCTTATTCCAGGAGACTTATCACAAGAACAACTACGAAGCACTTCATCCCACCGGTCCGAAAAGCAATTATGCCTATCACACCGAAGCAATGGACCGTGCCATGGAAGGGGGAATCGATGATGTAGGTATTGGTGTGCTTTTCGGTTTGAATACTTATCGGTATGATTTTATCGGATTGTTAATGCATGCCGAACATCTGGAAGCCAAATTTGGCGTAGGTCCTCATACAATCAGTGTGCCGCGTATCTGTTCGGCGGATGACATTAATGCCGGAGATTTTCCGAATTCAATTTCCGATGAGATATTCAGTAAGATTGTAGCTGTTATCCGAATTGCCGTTCCTTATACTGGAATGATTATTTCCACACGTGAATCACAAGAATCACGCAAGAAGGTACTCGAATTGGGTATCTCACAAATCAGCGGCGGCTCACGTACCAGTGTAGGCGGATATGCTGAAACGGAATTACCCGATCATAATTCCGCGCAATTTGACGTAAGCGATACCCGGACATTAGACGAAGTGGTCAACTGGTTGCTCGAACTCGGATATATCCCCAGCTTCTGTACTGCCTGTTACCGGGAAGGACGGACAGGCGACCGTTTCATGTCATTAGTGAAATCCGGTCAGATAGCCAACTGTTGCGGACCGAATGCCCTGATGACTCTGAAAGAGTATCTGGAAGATTATGCTTCCGAAGATACCCGCCAGAAAGGATTAGAATTGATTCTAAAAGAAACAGACCGAATCCCTAACCCTAAAATCAGGGAAATAGCTATCCGAAACCTCAAAGCCATAGCCGCAGGGCAAAGAGATTTTAGATTTTAAATCATACGCCAATGTGCTAATATGTCGATGTGCCAATTGGCTGCGCATGAATTAACAAATTGATAAATTAGTAATTATGAGCTTAACAGATACTCCAAGTGCAAGCAGACTTCATATAGCCTTTTTCGGTAGACGAAACAGTGGTAAGTCTTCTCTCATCAATGCATTGACAGGACAAGATACCGCCCTCGTTTCAGATACTCCGGGAACAACTACCGACCTTGTATCCAAAGCTATGGAAATTCAAGGTATTGGTCCGTGTTTGTTTATAGATACTCCGGGGTTCGATGATGAGGGAGAACTTGGAGAGCTGCGTATCAGCCGGACTTTAAAGGCTATTGAGAAAACAGATATTGCATTGCTGCTATGTGGAGATACTTTTTCTCATGAAAAAGAGATGCTGGCACTATTGAAAGAGAAGAATATCCCTGTCATTCCGGTACTGAATAAAATAGATATACGAGAGAACAGTGATAGCTTGGCCACGTATATTGAGGAAGAATGTAAAATACGCCCATTACTTATCAGCGCCAAAGAAAAGACAGGAATTGAACAGATCCGGCAAGCCATTCTCGAAAAGCTACCCTCGGACTTCGGTCAACAGAGTATCACCGGGGAACTTGTGACAGAAAACGACCTTGTACTTCTGGTTATGCCGCAGGATATTCAAGCTCCAAAAGGCAGACTGATTTTACCACAAGTGCAGACTATCCGTGAATTGTTGGACAAAAAATGTCTCGTAGTGACTTGCACCACTGACAAGTTTCCGGCAACCCTGCAAGCCCTTGCCCGTCCTCCGAAGTTAATCATCACCGATTCACAAGTTTTCAAAGCGATCTATGAACAGAAACCAAAGGAAAGTGAACTGACTTCTTTTTCTGTACTTTTCGCAGGTTATAAGGGGGATATTCACTATTATGTAGAAAGTGCAACTGCGATTGAAAGGCTGACGGAATCGTCACGTGTACTGATAGCGGAGGCTTGTACGCACGCTCCCCTTTCCGAAGATATAGGAAGAGTGAAACTCCCCCGTTTGTTACGGAAACGAATTGGAGAGAATCTGCAAATTGATATGGTAGCCGGAACTGACTTTCCACAGGATCTGACTCCTTACTCTTTGGTAATCCATTGCGGAGCATGTATGTTCAATCGTAAATACGTACTTAGCCGCATCGAACGTGCTCGGGAGCAACACATTCCCATGACGAATTATGGAGTAGCGATTGCTTTCCTCAATGGAATACTAGATCAAATAAAATATTAAAAAAGAAGTCGACTCTCTTTTAATTTTAAAGTGAACCCCCAAAGTCTTTTATCTGACTTCGAGGGTTCACTTCATTTTTATGTTAAAGCGGCCTCTTTATATAGAGAGTTCTAATATCTCTGCTTATTTCTTCACTACAGCAATCAGTTCTTCTGCCGAAACAAGATTTTGTTCCCCTGTCTCCATATTCTTCAACATGGCTTTGCCTTCGTTCATTTCATTCTCGCCGACAATAGCTACAAACGGAATATTCTTTGTATTGGCATAACTCATCTGTTTCTTCATCTTGGCTGCATCCGGGAAAATCTCGGCACGGATACCGGCAGCACGCACTTTCGACAGAATTCCCATAGAGAATGCAGCTTCCTTTTCACCGAAGTTGATGAATAGAAGTTCTGTTCCATTCACAGCTTCTTTCGGATAAAGTTCAAGTTGGTTCAATACATCGAAGATACGGTCTGCACCAAAAGAGATACCCACTCCCGACACTCCTGCCATACCAAATACTCCGGTCAGATTATCATAGCGACCACCACCTGTGATACTACCAATCTGCACATCCAACGCTTTCACTTCAAAGATAGCACCTGTATAGTAATTCAGTCCGCGAGCCAATGTCAGGTCAAGCTCGATTTCATTCTTCAAGCCCATTGTTTCCAATGTATTCAGGATAAATTCACTTTCTTCCACTCCTTTCAATCCTACTTCACTGGCCGATAATACATTCTTCAATGTTGCCAACTTTTCCGCATTCGTACCGCTAAGGAGAATGATTGGCTGCAACTTGGCAATAGCCTCATCACTGATTCCCTTCTCTTTCAGTTCGGCATTTACATTATCCAAACCTATTTTATCCAGTTTATCAATCGCTACAGTAATATCGACGATTTTATCCGATTCACCTATAATTTCAGCGATACCGGAAAGAATCTTACGGTTGTTTATCTTAATACATACACGAATATTAAAACGACTGAAAACAGTATCGACAATCTGCATCAATTCCACTTCGTTCAGTAATGAATCGCTTCCTACAACGTCAGCATCACATTGATAAAATTCGCGATAACGTCCTTTTTGCGGACGGTCAGCACGCCATACCGGTTGAATCTGATAGCGCTTGAACGGGAAAGTGATCTCATCACGATGCATCACGACGTAGCGAGCAAAAGGTACTGTCAAATCATAACGCAAACCTTTCTCACAAAATTTGCTTGCCAGTTTGACTGCATTACGGCTTAATAATTCTTCGTCAGTAATCCCGGAAAAGTAATCTCCTGAATTTTGAATCTTAAAGAGTAGTTTATCCCCTTCATCGCCGTACTTTCCCATCAGTGTAGAAAGCATCTCCATAGACGGAGTCTCTATCTGCTGGAATCCATACAAATGATATACGTCACGAATCGTATTGAATATATAATTACGCTTCGCCATTTCTACCGGCGAAAAGTCACGAGTTCCTTTAGGAATACTTGGTTTTGCTGCCATAATATTACTGTTTATAATTTTAATGGCGCAAATTTACTGCAAATTTCCGAGCAATGCTTACATATATTTGAAAAAATCACCCGTATTGTGTCCATCCCCTATTAATATCGTAAAGAAACACTCAAACAAGTCCTCCAAACTATATAAAAAATCCTCCATAGTCTTTGGAAAGACTGCGGAGGATCCCTTTTTATTCTATAGAAGGAAGCTGGCAAAACTGCCTTTTCCCTTTTTCATTTCTTAGTCTCTTCTACCCATGAAGATCATGATGTAGTAAACCAATGTTGCTAATGAACCTAATGCAGCAACTACATACGTATAAGCAGCTGAACGAAGAGCGTCTTCTGCCTGTGCATGATTGTACGAATTAGTAATGCCGGATGAACTCAACCATACCAATGCACGTTTACTTGCATTGATTTCCACCGGCAGCGTGATAAAGCTGAACAATGTAGTCATAGCGAACAAGATAATACCTGCCAGCAATAACTGCGGAAAAGAGTTTATCAGCAAGATACCACCCAACAATACCCACGTCATAATGGAAGAAGCAAAGTTCACAACCGGAACCAGCGCACTACGCATCTTCAACGGAGCGTACATACGTGCATGCTGCACAGCGTGTCCACATTCATGGGCCGCTACGGCAGCCGCCATAATGCTGTTACTTTCATACACCCCTTCACTCAAATTCACTGTTTTGTTAGTAGGATTGTAGTGGTCGGTCAACCGTCCCGGCGTATGTGTAACCTGCACATCATAAATTCCATTGTCATGCAACATCTTCAAAGCAACATCGCGTCCTGTCATTCCGTTTCCTGTAGGAATCTTAGAGTACTTCTTGAATTTGTTTTGCAAATTCATCTGTACCAACCAACTGACAACAGCGATTCCTATAAATAATACCCAATAAGACATCATATACTTTTCAATTTTAATTATTACTCTATATATCTATAAACAAATTGTTTGCCAAAAATAAGGGGAAACGTTCAATGTCAGAATAGTTTCCCCTTGCTTTTATGAAGAATTAGCTAAAAATTAGTCAATTGTCAGTTCTACTACATAGTCAATATCTTTTGGTACCTCGGCGAATTCGAGCAAAACACCAGCTTTCGTCTTTGTGAAACGAACCGGAGACTGATCTTTAAACAAGACTGCTTTCTTAACCTTCTTGCCTGTCAATGGCAGGAACAAAGCTGCATCTTTCAGGTCGAGGATATGTACATAGAGTTTATTTCCTTTTTGTGTGGTCACTCCCCAATCATGCGGAGCAACTATGCCGCTTCGTGTTCCATAGATCGTTTCGCCATATTGTTTCATCCACTCTCCCATCTCTGCCAAGCGTTGCACAGCTACCGCAGGAAGTTCCCCATCAGGTTGAGGGCCGATATTCATCAAAAGATTGGCATTCTTACCGGCTGCCTTCACCAGATAGTGAATCAATGTCTTTGTAGATTTATAATTCTGGTCGGTAATCTTATATCCCCACATACCATTCATTGTTTCGCAAGTTTCCAACGGCAAGCGACTCACCTCCTGTCCAGAAAGTCCCGAAGCATTCTCACCCGGCAGATCGCGTTCGAAAATCTGAATATCTTCTCCATCAAAAGGCGTCTGATGATGATTGTTACCCACCAGGCAGCCCGGTTGGAGTTTATGAATCAAAGCATACTGCTCCGGTAATTCCCAGTTAAAAGATTTAGGTTGATCCCACCATCCGTCAAACCAGATGGCACCTACCGGACCATAATTCGTCAGTAACTCCGTCAACTGGTTATTCATGAATTGATAATAGCTTTTCCAATCCCCTTTCGAGTTCGAACGTCCCGTCCCCTGTCCTGTACGTCCCCAGGGATAGTCCTCACGCGCCCAGTCAAGATGAGAATAATAAAAATGAAGCTTGATTCCCTGCTTGGCACAGGCAGCTGCCAGTTCTTTCACAATATCTCTTTTAAAAGGGGTGGCTTTGACTACGTTATAATCCGAATACTTAGTATCGAACATAGAAAAACCTTCGTGATGACGGCTAGTAAAACAGATATATTTGGCTCCCGAAGCTTTAATAGCCTCCACCCATTTATCGGCATTAAACTTGGAAGGATAAAATCCACCTGCCAGTTTGGCATACTCTTTATAATTCAGATTATTGTTTGTCATAGTCCACTCACCGGTAGCGAGCATGGCATATAGCCCCCAATGAAGAAAAATACCAAACTTATTGTCCTGAAATTCCTGCCGTGCTTTCAGATTCTCTTCGGCAGGCTGATAAGGAGACTGTGCAAATGCTCCCAAGTTCATGACGAACAACAAAAGGAAAGTAATAAAACGTGTTTTCATAAGGCGTACATTATTTTTCTGTGTGTTTAGAATAGACTACAAAGGCTTGAATAAAAAAGGCGGAGTTTTTCTTCAATCTCCGCCTTTCCTCCATATAATAAATCAATGGTTATTCTTCTGTATAACGTTCGATCGTCTGTGCTCTGTCCGGTCCTACAGAAACAATCTTGATTTCTACGCCAAGTTGTTCTTCCAGGAAAGTCAGATAAGCGTTGAACTCTTCCGGGAATTCATCTTCGCTCTGCATCTTGGTCATATCTGTCTGCCAGCCCGGAAGCTCTGCATAAACAGGTTCTACCCCTTCTGTGATGTCATACGGGAAATAATCGATTTCTTCACCATTCACTTTGTAGGCAACACAAGCTTTGATTGTTTCGAAAGTATCGAGTACATCGCTCTTCATCATAATCAATTTGGTAACCCCGTTTATCATAACGGAATACTTCAGCGCTACCAGGTCGATCCATCCACAACGACGTTTACGTCCGGTAACAGAACCGAATTCATGTCCCAAAGTACACATCTTGTCACCTGTTTCATCAAACAGTTCTGATGGGAACGGGCCTGCTCCTACACGAGTACAGTATGCTTTGAAGATACCATATACTTCACCGATACGGTTAGGCGCCACTCCCAGTCCGGTGCAGGCTCCCGCACATACGGTATTGGAAGAAGTCACGAACGGATATGAACCGAAATCAATATCAAGCATAGTACCCTGCGCTCCTTCACAAAGAACGCTCTTACCATCTTTCAACAGATTATTCACTTCATGTTCGCTATCTACAAAATGGAATTGTTTCAGGTATTCGATACCTTCCAACCATGCTTTTTCCAGTTCAGTAAGATCGTATTCATAATTCAGGCTCTTCAGAATTTGTTCGTGACGAGCTTTTGCGGCAGCATACTTCTGGTCGAAATTATGAAGAATATCACCTACACGAACACCGTTACGGCTCACTTTATCCGTATAAGTAGGGCCGATACCCTTGCCGGTAGTTCCTACTTTGGCGTCTCCTTTGGCTGCTTCATAGGCAGCATCCAGAATGCGGTGTGTCGGAAGAATCAGATGAGCTTTCTTTGAAATGTGCAAACGTTCTTTCAGCGGATGACCTGATGCTTCAAGCGCTTCTGCCTCTGCCTTAAACAATGCCGGATCAAGTACCACACCGTTACCGATGATGTTTACCTTGTTTCCTTGAAAAATACCGGAAGGAATAGAGCGGAGCACATATTTCTGTCCTTCGAACTCAAGCGTGTGACCGGCATTCGGGCCGCCCTGAAAACGAGCAACCACATCATACTTAGGTGTTAAAACGTCGACTACTTTTCCTTTACCTTCGTCGCCCCATTGTAATCCTAATAGAACATCTACTTTCATTTTTCTTTTTTATTGTTGTTATTTACTTTTTTCCGTTTGTTAGCTCTGTCGCACTTACTACATACTCCATATATATATAAGGAGTAATGCGAAAGCTGGAAGCGGCTCAATTTCGTATTTTCAATGGCATGCTGTAATTCCTCGTTCTGAAACTCGGTCACTCTACCACATTGAGTACATATCTGATGATGATGTGTCTCGCGATTATATGATTTTTCGTATTGGGAAGAAGTGCCAAACTGATGCTTAATGACCAGTCGTGCATTGATAAGGAGGATAATGGTATTGTAGAGAGTTGCACGGCTCACCCGGAAATTCTCCTGGTCCATCATCCGTGAATAAAGCATGTCAATATCGAAATGACCGTCGATAGAATAAATAGTATCGAGTATGGCGTAGCGTTCAGGAGTCTTACGATGCCCGTTCGCCGTGAGATATTCCGTGAATATCTGCCTTACTGTATCTTTCACGTTTTGAGTTTCCATCATCAGCCAAAATTAGCGCGAACAAAGTTAAGCCTTTTTTGCGGAAAGCAAAAGAAATTCCTAGAAATAAGTAATGGGTTAATTATTCTTCAGTCTCTTCTTTCACCATGTTGTAGAGCATCTGCTCCCCTTCCAAGGTAGAACCAGCCATTCCCTCCACCAGACGGCATACTTGAAAGGCATGTTCTTCACTATGCTGCATATATTTGCGGATAACCAATAAAGCAGCGTTACGAACATGATAACTGTTGGAATGTACAGCACAGATTGCCTGATCGAGTAATTCGCCGGAGGCGCGTTCGGTCATATCCCCTTTCTTCATCAGAAGACGGGCAGCAGTCAGAAAACCGCAAGTCTGTATATACTCTTGCTCATCTGCAATCCAGTGAAAAGATTTGGCCGGAGCATACGGCAAATGCTGGAAGAGATTCATGCAAGTCAGCTCGGCTATTTCGATATTCCGGATATTTTCTACCCAAATGTCGGCTATCTCAGGATAAAACGTTTCAATCGGCTGAAGCATCCCCGCCAGAATTTTACATTCGCGAATGTCCTCTTTCCACAGAGCCTGTGCCAGGTCATGATTCTTCTCATAACTTTCGGCAATCATCTTGATACGAGGCAGTTCCACTCCGAAATTGAGTTTATAAACCAGCCCTTTCTCACGCATACTTTGGGACACAGCCCCGTTCATAGAGAGACGGAGC
>OHCR01001192.1_pt1 | contig 11778 bp, 8 predicted proteins | sample 1566831 | NCBI WGS metagenome assembly OHCR01 (sample SAMEA3879516, study PRJEB24766) | human gut metagenome | biome: human-associated habitat; feature: feces | place: USA | collected 1985/1987
CGCTGTAGGAGCTGTTTTGAAAGACCAAAATCAAAAAAACATACATTCGTACGGTCGGTTTATAACGCCGGGAGGTGAGATCGCAGAAGTGTTGGGTAAGTATTTACGGTTTCTGAAAAAACGCAACCTGCTCTGCCCGGCATCGGTACAACAGCCTACCCCCGTTGATTATATCACCGGAGCGGATTTGTTCGTCTCCCGAATGGTTTGTGACGAATTGGGGACGTTTGATCCTGTATTCTTCATGTATTGCGAGGAGGTAGACTGGCAATTTCGTATGTCGAAAGCCGGATATGAAAGACTTGTCATAAACGGGCCAGAGATAATACATCTCGAAGGCGGAAGTGATCCATCGAATACAAAGTTGTGGTCTTTCAATCGCATTGAGAATATTTTCCGCAGTAAGTTGCTATACATCCGGAAGCACTATAATTATTTCGTTTTCTGGTCTTATAGATTATGCAATGCCGTGTTATGGCTTCCGCTCCTGTTAATGCGAAAAGATACCCCGGATCAGCAGAAGAGATTATTGAGAGTTTTATTGTTTACTAATAGGTAGTGTCGGTATGGAAAACTATAAAAGGGCGGATTATAATTCCAGACTCAGTCGGTATGTAAAAATATTCTGTTTTAGATTCTGCGGGATTTTTCCCATGACCGGCTTTTTTCGTGCGAAGATATATAAGCTTTTAGGCGTTTCTATTGAAAAAGGTGTAGTTCGGATCGGTCGGGTTTCTATTGATACGATTCATCCAGAAGATATTTTTATCGGGAAGGGGACGACTATTACGGATGGATGCATTCTGCTTTCTCATTATTATGATGTCCGGAATTTGAAAGAGCATGCCTATTACCGGGGTGAAATTCATATTGGGCGGAATGTATATATCGGAAGCAATGCCATATTCACAAAACCGGTGACAATCGGTGACGGTGCTGTCATCGGGGCGGGTTCCGTGGTGAACAAGGACATTCCTCCCTACCAGGTTTGGGCTGGCGTTCCGGTCCGGTTTATCTGTAATAGATATCAAGACGAGTCGGAAATACCTGTCGATACGAATGCTTTCAAACCGAAGTGATTTTTATGTCGTAAAAAGTTTGTGGATACAATCCCTGTTTAATTGAATATAGAAATTTCTAATTTTATGATCTCCCCCCCCCTCGGAAAAAGATTACATGGCTGCTGTTATTGCAAGGCTGGGCCATGTTATGGGTAGTTATCGGTCATTCCCCGCTCTCTGTTACGGCTTTCGCCTCTGTTTTCGATGTTGATTGCCATGAATGTGCGTTGTTTCTCAAGAAGATAGCCTATTCTTTTCATATGCCGTTATTCATTATGATATCCGGCTATCTGTTTTACATTACCCGCATTGACAAAGGGGCGTCGTATAGAAAGACATTGACCGATAAATTCAAGAGGCTCGGCATTCCGTATCTATTTTTTACGGTATTCGCATTTTTTCTGAAAGTATATGTCGGGGGAGTCGAAAGGCCGGTCACCTTATCGTTGAAATCCTTTGTCAGTGCCTTTGTTCGGCCATTCGAGGGCCCGTTGCAAGAGATGTGGTTCGTGGCAGTTGTCCTGCTTTACTTTTCCTTATTGGAAGTGTATAGGAGAATATTGAAAAACAATTGGTTGTCCTTGCTTTGTTTGTGCTGCGCTGTCGGTTTGTTCTTTATTCCCGTGAGCGATATGAGCGGAGTATTTGCATTCAACCGTGCCGTCCATTTTTTCATATTCTTTTTTCTGGGGTTGTTGATTGCTGCCAATAACTGTTTTGAGACGGCGATAAAACGGTCTTGCTGCATCGCAATCTGCCTGATCCTGTATGTTGCGTTGTTTGGGGCAGACGGGGTTGAAGAGGATGTCGTAACGCTGGTTATATCATTGTCCGGTTGCCTGTTATGTTGGGGATTGGCCGGTAAAGTCGACCGGAATTTGTCGAATACCATATTCGGGTCGTTCCGGAATTATACGTACCAGATTTTTTTACTCGGAATTTTTATTCAAATCGGAATAAAGTTGATATATAATAAACTGGGGATGCAGGGAACATATCCGTATTTTTATGTATTGTGCGTCCTGTCAGGGATTTATATCCCCGTTCTTGTCTCAAAGGTAATCCAACGCATTGACAATAAGTATTTGAATATGCTCATCGGATTATAAAAATATATCATGAAGGTATATCTTGTCGATTACATCGGAATGCATTGCGGAATGCATTATTACAACGACGCTTTTTGCCGGGTTCTGTCTGCAGTTCCGGGATTGGATGTTTCCGTCCTGTCGAATTATGCCGGAGAAAACGATGGCAGGCCCTTTTTTTTACACCAGTACAAGGGGAACAGGCTGCGCAAAATATGTTGTCTGTTGCGGAACTACCTGATGTTGTTCTGCTTTGTCCTGCGAAACAAAAAAGCCTGCTTCGTTTATCTGGCTTACGGTAACTCCATCGACTTGCCGTTCATGTATATCGTTTCCCTCGCAAAGAAAAGCATAATCGATATCCATGAAGCGATTGCGCAAAGTGCGGATGACAATATCGGGTTGAAACGATGCTTCCGAAAGGTATACTCCGACCGATTTGCAACGGTCATCGTTCATTCCCAACGGACGAACGATCTGCTGGAGGAATACGGCTATCGGGGTAACCGGCTGTTCGTACCTCATTTCAAATATTGTTTTTCGAAGAATTACGACATCCGCCGTCTCGGACCGGATATTGTTTCCGCAATCGCGGAAGACAAAGTGAATATCTTGTTTTTCGGGAATATAACCTATGACAAGGGTATCGACATTCTTATTTCGGCAGTGAATGATTTGGAGCCGGAACTTCGCTGCAAAGCGAACGTAATTATTGCGGGGAAGGATTGCGATGGGACGGTATATCGGGTGCAGCCTTCGGACAAGGCCGCTTTTAAGATTGTCCTCAGGCATATCGAGGACGACGAATTGGTGTATCTTTACGAACACACCGATTACGTGGCGCTGCCGTATCGCAAAACATCACAGAGCGGAATCCTCGAAATGGCGTTCTATTTTCGTAAACCGATCCTTGCGAGCGACGTGCCTTATTTCAGGAGAATGCTGACCGAATTTCCCAGCTTCGGCATCCTGTCCGGCAAGGATGTCCCGGCATATGCCGAAACGCTCGCTTCGGTTATCGGGCTGCATTCTTCTGCGGCTTATTTTACAGACGAAGATTATTTTCGGTATACCAACCGCACTGAAATAGAAGTCTTTAAAGAACAATTCGCTACTTGGCTGAAGGTAATATGAAGAAGGTCGCAGTTATCGGAACCGTCGGCGTTCCGGCGAAATACGGAGGTTTTGAAACCCTTGTGGAAAACCTCATCGGGGAGTGTTGTTCCGAAGATGTGGATTACACTGTTTTTTGCAGCGGCAAGGCTTATCCGACCCGATTGAAAACGTATAAAAACGCCCGGCTCGAATACGTGCCGTTGCATGCAAACGGTATGCAAAGTATTCCGTATGATATCTGGTCGTTGGTCCGGACTGTCGGCCGGGGGTACGACGTCGTGCTCATTCTGGGTGTTTCCGGTTCCGGCAAATCCTTCAGTGCCAAGAAGGAGATGGTGTCACTGGCGCTGTCCACGCAGGACGATATCATCGTCATCGATCCGGAGTCGGAGTACCGCCCCCTCATCGAAGGACTGGGCGGTCAGGTCATCAACATCTCCGCCACCTCACCCAACCATATCAACGCCATGGATATGGAGCAGGGCTATGGGGACGGAGAAAACCCCGTGGTGCTGAAATCCGAGTTCCTGCTCTCCCTCTGTGAACAGCTCATTGGGGCAGGCAAGCTGTCTGCCAAGGAAAAATCCGTCATCGACCGCTGTACCGCGCAGGTGTACCGGGACTATATCCGCAGCGGCTATCACGGCGCGGTCCCCACCTTGCAGGACTTCCACGCGGAGCTGCTCCGCCAGCCGGAAAAGGAAGCACAGGATGTGGCGCTGGCCATTGAGCTGTTTACGGACGGCAGTCTCAACACCTTTGCCAAGCCCACCAATGTGGACACCAATGCCCGTATCCTCTGCTACGATATCCGGGACCTTGGCAAGCAGCTTCTGCCGGTAGGAATGCTGGTGGTGCTGGACAGCATCTTCAACCGCATCATCCGCAACCGTGGGCTGAAGCGCAACACCTGGATCTATATTGATGAGATCTATCTGCTGTTCCAGCATGAGTACAGCGCCAATTTCCTGTTCACCCTGTGGAAACGAATGCGAAAATACCAGGCTTGCGGAACGGGGATCAGTCAGAATATCGAAGACCTGCTGCAGTCCCACACGGCCCGCACCATGCTGGCGAACTCTGAATTTCTCATCATGCTGAATCAGGCGGCCACAGACCGGGAGGAACTGGCGCGCCTGCTGAACATCTCGGATAATCAGCTCTCCTACATCACCAATGTGGACTCCGGGCGTGGGCTCATCAAGTGCGGCAGCGCCATCGTGCCTTTCGTGGACAGTTTTCCCCGCCACACCAGGCTGTATCAGATGATGACGACCCGTCCCTCCGACCTTATTTCGTGATGTGCTATGAAAAAAATCAAAGAAAAACCCACGCTCTCTGAACGCATCAAAGAAAAAGCAGTATCGACACCCAGAGAACTGCTGCACAGAGGTCTGGACGACGGCTCTGAGCGGCTGCGGACGCAGCTGCGGGATACGGCCCAGCACGGGCAGGCAGACGAGTACGGCGGCGACACCATTGAGGATGCCGCCGCCCGCGGCCTGCGTCGGGCAGAAAAGGAACTCACCCGGCAGCGGAAGAAGAAACCGCAGGAGCAGCCGCCGAAGGGCGGCGCTCCTGCTGCCGATGCCACAGAGCAAAAGCCTTCTGCTATCAAGGGAAAAGATACCACTTCTGCCGGGCCGCAGCCGCAGAGCGCTGCGGAGCGTGGACGGCAGCAGGCGCGCCAGAACGCCGCGCAAAAGGCCGCCAAGGTCAAGGCAAAAGATACTTATATCGGCGCACAGACAGAGACACAGGTCACAGTGGCAGCGGAACCGCAGCGGCAGGGGCAGAGAGTATTCATGGAGGAACGCGGGCGCAAAGCTGCCCGATGGCAGGCAGAGCAAAAGCGAGCCGTATCGCGCCGCCGAATCAAGACGGCACAAGCCTTACATTCAGACAGGGACGGCAGCGCCATGCCGGACAGAATGCGTTCGGAGCAGATACCGCACATCAAAGAACGGGCTGAAACCAGCTTGCCCAAACCAGCGAGGAAAAAGCACTTGCCGATGGGGCGTGACATCGTCTCTGTTTCGCCGCGTTCTAAGAAGATAGCTGATACAGCGAAAACTTTGGAGTCCGCACAGAAGCAGGCGGTCATGCTGCAAAGCAGCGCCCGCACCGCACGGGAAGCAGCGGTGCAGACAGCGCGGTATCAGCAAGCCGCGAAAGCGGCACAAGCCACCGCACAGAAAGCATCCCAGGCGGCGGGCTGCGCGCTGCGCTCCATCATTGCCGCTGCCCAGAGCTTACTTGCGGCAATAGCGGCTGGTGGGAGCACAGTTGTAGCCATGGTGCTGGTGATTTGTCTGATTGGACTTCTGATCGTGTCGCCTTTTGGGATCTTTTTCTCCGGAGAGGACAGCGGTACCGGCTACACCATGCCAGAAGCTGTCAGCGTATTGAACGGCGAGTTCGCCGCTCGGATCGAGCAGATCAAGGCGGAGAACCCCTACGACGAACTGGACATGGACAACGCTGGCAGCGCCGCCATGATCTCCAACTGGCGGGATGTGCTGGCTGTTTATGCTGTGCGGACCACCACGGACAACGCTTCGCCGGATGAGGTCGCTACGCTGACCGAAGAAAAAATGGAGATCCTTCGTGAAATCTTCTGGGACATGAACACCATTACTTATTGGACGAAAATAGTACCAGGCGGCAAAGATGAAGCGGATACGGTCATTTTGCATATCACCGTCACAATAAAAACGCATCTGCAAATGGCGGATGAGCACCAATTCAACACGGAACAGCGCAGATTGTTAGAGGAACTCATGCAGCCGAAATATCAGGAACTGTTCATGGTTTTGACGGGAAGTTATCAGGACATTGAACTGAGTCCCGACGAGGTGGCAAAGATCATAGAAAATCTCCCCGCCGATCTCAGCGAGAATCGCAAGCAAGTAGTTCTGACGGCGTATCAACTCTTGGGCAAAGTCCATTATTTCTGGGGAGGAAAGTCATTGATTATTGGCTGGGACAGCCGCTGGGGAATGCCGATGAAAGTTACAGCCGAGGGTAGCTCCACCACCGGCACTGTGCGGCCCTTCGGACTGGATTGTTCGGGAATGGTGGATTGGGTATTCTACAACCAGAGCGGCGGACAATACGTCATTGGGCATGGCGGCGGGGCCACTGCGCAGCACAGCTACTGTACGCCTATTGCTTGGAGTGACGCCCAGCCGGGAGACCTTGTCTTTTATCCGGGTGACAGCCATGTCGGTATTGTCTGCGGCTTTGACAGCAGCGGTAATATCATGGTCATCCACTGTGCCAGCAGCGAGAATAATGTGGTGGTGACGGGGAAAAGCGGCTTCACCTCGATTGGCAGGCCCGAGTATTTTGCGGATTGAGAAATGTGCGCATGGAGATGTGTTCATAGTTGATTGCTATCATGCTCCATGATATACAGAGAAAGGCAGGGAGCCTCAATAGAGGCTCCCTGCCGCTTGGGTTCTTACTTGCCCTGATAGGCTCTGAAAAGGAAAGTAACGATTTGTGCGCGGGTGCAGCTATTGTCTGGCCCGAACAGGCCATCACCAATGCCGTTTGTGACGCCGTTCTCCACGGCCCAGTCCACCGCGTTTGCATAGTAGCTGTCGGCGAGCACATCGCTGAACTCAGCCTTGCTATCGACCAGCTTACCAATGGCACGGAACAGGAAAGTCACGCTCTGGGCACGGGTGCAAGTGGCGTCAGGACTGAATTTGCCATCGCCCGTGCCGGTGGTGATACCATTCTCTACTGCCCATGCAACTGCCTTTGCATAATAGGCATCCATGGACACATCGGCGAAGCTGCTCATGGTCTTGGGTTCGGGGGAACCGGCAGCACGCCACAGGAAGGTGACGATCTGTGCGCGGGTGCAAGGCTGGTTCGGCCCAAAGAGGCCGTTGCCAATACCGCCGGTGATGCCCTTCTTGGCGGCCCACTTCACAGCCTCATAGTAGTAGGCGTCGGTGGGAACGTCCGCGAAGTCCAGCGTCTCGATCTCAGCGAATTCCGCGGAAACCGTCACCTTGGAGGCGGGCATGGTAAAGGTAAACTTGCCGTCGCCCTTATCCTTCACCTTGATCTTGCTGCCGCTGGCGTCCTTCACGGTCAGGGTGTCCAGCTCATAGCCGCTGTCGGGCTTGACGGTGATGGTCACGGTATCGCCCTTGGAGGCGCTCTTGGGGCTGACGGTCACATCGCCGTGCTTGACAGAGGGCGCGGAGACGTCATAGCGTCTGGAGGAAGAGCTGGAACCGCCGCCGGAGCTGGGCGCAGAGTAGCTGACCGTCCAGACACCGTTCGCGGTGCTGCTCACATAGTAATTGCTTGCCAGAGCGCCGGAGGGGTCGGTCAGATACACGCCGGAGGTCAAACCGGATTTTGCAAGAACCGTGTAGGTATAAGCGCCCTCGCTGCCAGCGCGCTTGACGATGTAGTCTGTCCCGTTGTTCTTGACCTTCGTGCTCGGATCAAAGCTGAACGTGCCGCCGGTGATGGAGATGGTCTCGCTGCCCGGGCCGCCGCCCTTCTGAATTTCGCCATTGAAAGAGCCATTTTTGATATTGATAACAGCTGTTGTGTCAGTTGTAGCATCAGCGCGAACAACACCGGTAAATGTACCGTTCTCAATGTTGATCGTACCGCCGGAGTTGTAAACATAGGCAGCATACGGAGCGGTATAGGTGCCGCTCTTTACAGTGGCGGTGCCGCCATACTGAACAGCCACCGCACAATTCAAGTACGTGCCATCTCCAGTTCTGATATCCGTAACTTTGATCTCGCAATTTTCCAATGTTGCATTGCTTCCAACCTGCACGCAGCCGCCGTATTTTGCGGTCAGCTTCATGTCGGTGAACGATGCGGTCTTGGTTTCAAAAGCAGCGCCCAAGAATGCATTGATACCAGTGATGTTATAGGTGCCGCCGGAGACAATGACCTCACCACAGCCGGAAGCCTTCACAACGCGTTCGTCCGTCTCGGCGCTGACATTGTTCAGGACCAACTTGCTCTCACTGCCCACCGTAAACAATGCAGTGTAGTGGTAGCTGTCGCTTGCGCAGGTGCTTCCGGTGTAAGATCCGCCGTTAATCGTCACTGTAGAGCCGGCAGAACCTTCGCGAAGGTCAACAAATCCCCAGACTTTCGTCTTCCATTCGGTATTATGCGTGTCTCCCATCTTCATGCCGCTTCCTGCGGTCATGCCGTTGATGGTCAAGTTTACATTTTTAGCAGTGACCCAAATCGCACTGTTTTTCTCATCCTTAGATTCACTTCTATCCGATGCCGTCGCAGCAGTCAGTACATGACCGTTCAGATCAAGCGTCATGCTCTTCGTGACTTCAATCGGCTTTATAACGGTCACATCCTTCAGCAGCGTGACGGTCGCGTTTTCGTCAGCGGCGGTGATAGCGTCGGGGAGGGTGGTGTACTCCTTTGACCCGATCATAGCGACCGTATCCTCGTTCGGCTTCACCCAATGACCCTTCGAAACCTCCACAAGCACTTCGTTGGCGTTCTTGTTAACAATATCGCCGTAAGCAGTACCGGCGGCAACGACCTTGTTGTCAATGATCACAAGACCGGCTTTGCCGACCTCTTTACGGCCGAAGATGCTGTCTTCGGGCTCTTGGGGGTATGCATTTTCCTGCGTTAAGGTATTCTGGCTTGCGGAAGTAGCAGCGTCAACGGTGACCTGACCGACATTCGCCGTGCCGACCAGATCGCCGACGCGCCAGCTCTTTCCCGTCTCAGTGCACTTCAGAGTGCTGTCCTTTACAGTGCAGCCCGTGATGGTGTGGTAGGTGGCGGGATTCGCACCGGCGTGACCGATCAGGCCGCCGACAGAGCCCTTCGCCTCAATCGTCACATTCTCGACGGAGCAGTTTGTAAGCGTGACCTTGGTATCGACCGGGCCGTCGTTCGGTTTGTTATAGCCGGATGTCCAGCCAATCAGACCGCCGACGCGCGCGCCGCCGGTGCTGACAATTTTGCTGTTCTTCAGATGGCAGTTATCCAGTTCGATTCGAGTCATGGAATCCACGCAGTTGATAAATGCGCCGATTCCCTGATCATTCGTTGTGTCGTTGATATCCGCATCAGCAATGGTCAGATCCTTGATCACAATGCCGGATTTGCCCGCAAAGCCGCCCGCAAACAAGGGGGCGCTCAAGCCGGTGATGGTCTTGCCGTTGCCGTTCAGGGTGATGACGCCCTGACCATGGTATCCATCCACACTCACCGGCGTCCAGCTCTTACCGGTCATATTGATGTCGTCCAGCAGCTCGATCACGGTGTCGCCGGTTTTGTCTGTGGCCGCAAAGGCGTCGGCGAGGGTGGGATACTCGGTATCGCCGATTTTGGCAACATACGACATTTTAACCTCGCCTGTGGTCGCGTCAAAATTTGCACCAGGCGCAAGGTAGTCATTGTTGATTCCTCCGGGGAACGTACCGGCTGTGATGTTGAACTCGTTCTTGGCGGCTTCGGCATCCTTTTGGGCTGTAATATTAAAGTCACCGCTGATGCCGGTGCCGTTGGCCTCGATGGTGACTTTCTGCTCGCCCTTAGAGCCTTCAATGTCCTTCTGAAGCAGGCCCTTAGTGCAGTCCGTAGCGGTCACAGTCGTCAGCGTGATATTCGTAGGCTTGGAAGCAACGATAGCCGCCTTTTCAGTCAGACCGTCAAAGCTCGTGTCCGTGACCGTCACCGTGGGCGCAACATCCAAATCCCCCTCGTTGTAGGTCTTGATGCCGCGCGTGCCGGTGAAGGTGCTGCCCTTCACTTCGGTATTGCCGCCGTAGTTCCACAGATTGAACTTACCAGAAGTATCATTGGTGAACTGGCATCTGTCAAACACCGTCTTGCCGTACTGGTTGTTGCACACGCCGTTCGGGAAAACACAGTTCGTGTAGGTCACGGTGTTTTCCGCCGCGCCGGTGTTGCGGAGCCAGCAGGTGAAGTAATTGGTGCTGTGACCGTAGTCACCACCATAAGTTGGATTAGGTTTGCTCAGCTTCAGGTTTGTAAAACTGACATCGATGTCGTACTTCTGATCAGCCAAGATTGCAAGACCGCCGGTGATGCAGATTTCCGCATCGTCGTTTATGCCAACGAACGCGACCTTGGAGAGGTCGGCCAGACCAGCTTTTGCGACCTGCACCCAGCCGGTATCAGTCACATCAACCTTACCACTGATCTCATAGGTGATGACGCCGTTTTCGTCAGGCGCCGCCGCATTGACGGCGTCGCTAAACGAACTATAGGTCTCCCCCCCTACCTTGATCGGTCCAGCGCCTGTCGCCCCCTCCGCCAGGGCTGCCGTCGGTAAGAGCGACAGCGCCATCGCGAGGCATAGTAAAATGGATAGCAGCTTATGTTTCATAATGATCCTCCTACAGTATATGTTTTCTGCGGCTCCCCGCAGTTTGGGCACTTATTTTTACCGGCTCCGCCGGAGGTTCACTTAAAATCGCTGTGCATCGGTCCAATGGCCGGCCCGCGCAGATTGGACAGCCGCAGCGCTGCTTTCCCGTGCGGCTGCTGACGACCGCCCGCCACGCATGGCCGTTTTCACACAGCCACCAGACCCTCCGGCTGCTGCCGGGCGTCACCTGTTGCGGCGTGAGGCTGCCGTTAAGGGTCGGATGCCACTGCGATGCGATCACCGGCTCCTTGGTCTCCAGATCATTAAATCCCGGTAGGACCTTGCGGTTGGTGCAGTACGGGCAATCGCTTTCCCTGTTCACACGGTGGGCGATGACCGCACAGAAGGAATGCCCCTTGTCACAGAGCCACCACACGCGGCGATTGGAATATGCGCTCACCGCCTCCGGCGTCAGCGCACCGTTCTTTTTCCGATCCCACTGTTCAGCAAGCTGCGGATGCAGCGAAGCGAGATCATTGAATCCGGACAGGACCTTTTGTCCCGCGCAGAACGGACAGCCTGCGTTTGATGTGACGTGGCTGGCAACGCTCGCCTGCCAGCTATGTCCTTTCGGACACCTCCACCAGACCTTCTGGTGTGCTCCCGGCATGACCTGCGTCGGCAGCAGCGGAGAATTCTTTTCCGTGTCCCACTCCGAAAGCAGATCAGGGAATTTTGCCGCCAGAGAGTTTTCCTCCGGCAGAACAGTGTGGCCCGCGCAGAAGGGACAGCCCGTTCCCCGCGCGCGGATTCTGACTTCGGAACGGTAGGAATGGCCTTGGGGGCATCGCCACCATACCTTTTGATGGCTTCCGTAGGTCACATCCTTCGGCGTGAGCGGCGCATTGCGTTCATCGTCCCATTGTGCCAGCAGGTGAGTTTGTTCATGCCCGGCGCAGAAATCGTACAGAGACGGATGGATCGCTGCTCACCTCCCGCAGAATAGTTGTCCGCCTGCAATACAGGCGGAAGGGTCTTTTATCGCGCATTGTGTATCTGGCACAGTGGATAAAAATGTACAGGTTGCCGACCACAGCGATATACATAAAATCTACACCTTAACCATAGCACTCCTCTAATAGAATTTCAA
>OHCR01001200.1_pt1 | contig 11721 bp, 10 predicted proteins | sample 1566831 | NCBI WGS metagenome assembly OHCR01 (sample SAMEA3879516, study PRJEB24766) | human gut metagenome | biome: human-associated habitat; feature: feces | place: USA | collected 1985/1987
TGTTCCGCAATATCCGGGTGCCGACTGGCTGGAGGCAATGGGCAAACGCGGCAGTGACCGCCCGATTGTTCCTTCTGAATATTCACATGCCATGGGTAACTCAAACGGTAACCTTTGGGATCAATGGAAAGCAATCTATAAATATCCGAACCTGCAGGGTGGATACATTTGGGATTGGGTAGACCAGGGCATTGACGCAGTAGACGAAAACGGACGCCACTTCTGGACATACGGTGGTGACTATGGGGTAAACACTCCGAACGACGGTAACTTTAACTGTAACGGTATTGTAAGTCCGGACCGTACTCCGCATCCGGCTATGGCCGAAGTGAAGTATGTTCACCAGAACGTGGCTTTCGAAGCGGTGGATCCGGCTAATGGAAAATTCCTGGTCAAGAATCGTTTCTACTTCACGAACCTGCAGAAGTATATGATCTCATATACCATTAAGGCCAATGGCAAAACAGTGAAAGGCGGCAAAATGTCTGTCAATGTGGAACCGCAGGGAAGCAAAGAAATCACGATCGCGACAAGCGGACTGAAATCAAAACCCGGAACTGAGTATTTTATATACTTCAACGTAACGACTACCGAACCGGAACCGTTAATCCCCGTTGGACATGAAATAGCATACGAACAGTTCCGTCTGCCTATCGAACCGGGCGAACGTACTTTCGCTACCGGTGGTCCAGCTCTGAAAGTATCGGCAGAAGGCAATGAACTGACAGCGTCTTCTTCAAAAGTAAACTTCGTATTCGATAAGAAGACCGGTCTGGTTTCTTCCTATAAGGTAGGTGGAACCGAATACTTTAAAGATGGCTTCGGACTTCAGCCGAACTTCTGGCGTGCACCGAACGACAACGACTATGGCAATGGTAACCCCAAACGCCTGCAAGTATGGAAACAGTCGAGCAAAAACTTCAATGTAGTGGACGCCAACATCGTTATGGACGGCAAAGATGCCGTATTGACAGCTAACTATCTGCTGGCTGCCGGCAACCTTTACATTGTTACATACCGCATCTCTCCTTCGGGCGTAGTAAAAGCCGATTTCACTTTCACTTCTACCGATATGGAAGCTGCCAAAACCGAAGCCTCGGAAGCAACCCTGATGGCTACTTTCACTCCCGGCAGCGATGCAGCGCGCAAGGCTGCCTCCAAACTGGAAGTACCCCGTATCGGTGTACGTTTCCGTCTGCCTGCAGAAATGAACCAAGTGGAATATTTCGGACGCGGACCGGAAGAGAATTATATAGACCGCAATGCGGGTACATTGATCGACCTGTATAAAACGACTGCCGACCAAATGTACTTCCCATACGTACGCCCGCAGGAAAACGGACACCATACCGATACCCGTTGGTTGACCCTGAATAAAAAAGGCGGTAAAGGACTGACTATTTATGCAGACAAGACTATCGGTTTCAATGCACTGCGCAATTCGGTAGAGGACTTTGACGGAGAAGAAACCGTATCCCGCCCCTATCAATGGCTGAACCGTGATGCCGGCGAATTGGTTCACGACGAAAGCAAAGCCAAAGATCAACTGCCGAGAAAGACACATATCAATGATATCACACCAAGGAACTTCGTAGAAGTATGTGTGGACATGAAGCAACAGGGCGTAGCCGGTTACAACAGTTGGGGTGCACGTCCGGAACCGGGTTACAATATTCCGGCAAACCAGGAATACAAATGGGGATTCACAATCGTACCAAGATAAACTAACTTAAAAATAAAAACCATGAAAGATTTACTTAGTATCGTATCTAAATTCAAAGTACAAGGCACAGTAGGCGAAATCAAACCACTTGGCGCCGGCCTGATTAACGACACTTACAAAGTTAACACTACCGAAGCAGACGCTCCCGATTATGTGTTGCAACGCATCAACCATGCAATTTTCCAGAATGTGGAAATGCTTCAATCCAATATTAGCGCTGTTACCAATCACATTCGCAAGAAACTGACGGAAGCCGGAGAATCGGATATAGACCGCAAGGTGTTGAGTTTCCTCGAAACAGAAGAAGGTAAAACATACTGGTTTGACGGTGACAGTTATTGGCGTGTGATGGTATTCATCCCACGTGCAAAAACGTATGAGACGGTAAATCCCGAATATTCCAATTATGCAGGAGAAGCCTTCGGTAACTTCCAGGCTATGCTGGCCGATATTCCGGAAACATTGGGTGAAACCATACCCGATTTCCACAACATGGAGTTCCGTCTCAAACAACTACGTGAAGCCGTTGCGAAGGATGCTGCCGGACGGGTAGCAGAAGTGAAGTACTATCTGGATGAAATAGAGAAACGCGCAGATGAAATGTGTAAGGCTGAACGTTTATATCGTGAAGGGAAACTTCCCAAACGCGTTTGCCATTGCGATACGAAAGTGAATAACATGATGTTCGACGAGGATGGTAAAGTGCTTTGTGTCATTGATCTGGATACGGTAATGCCTAGCTTTATATTCTCCGATTATGGTGACTTCTTACGTACAGGTGCCAACACAGGTGATGAAGACGACAAAGACCTTGAGCGTGTAAACTTCAATATGGAAATATTCAAAGCATTTACCAAGGGCTATCTGAAAGAAGCCAAATCATTCCTGACTCAGATCGAGATTGAGAATCTTCCTTATGCGGCGGCTTTATTTCCATACATGCAGTGTGTACGGTTCCTGGCAGATTATATCAACGGAGATACTTATTATAAAATCAAATATCCGGAACATAACCTCGTTCGCACCAAAGCACAATTCAAATTACTTCAAAGTGTGGAAGCAAACACACCGGAAATGATAGCGTTCATCAACGAATGCTTATTAAATTGAGAATGCTCCATTTTTCCAATGGTAGACTACAGGGCGGCGGAGAAACGGTTTCAGTTTCTCTGCTGTTTCTTTTGACATATAGTCGGGGGTTGTTAACGTAAGTGTCAGTTCCGTATTTTCTTTATTAAAATCGGCTTTCATCAATAGCATATCTGCCGAACGGCGTGCTTCATCAAACTCATAAACTCCTGCTGAATCGGGAGCATTCAGAAAATCATCCATCAGGGGCAGGGTAATAAAGAGAGATGTTGTAAGCGGTTTCCAGTCGTCCGTATAGAAATGGATGCTGCTATCACAGGCAGGAGCACAAACAGTAGAGACTGTACAGATTACGTTCGTTGAATCATTTAATGCCAACACTTTCATCTGCCAGGTCGATTGAGCTGACATTTGCATACGGATATAGTCTTTGCTAAGATCAGTCATCTCCGACTTCTTGCCAAAACGGTTTTCTACTTGCGCTTTCATCTTACTTTCCAGAAAGTCTATGCAATCTTCACGATTCACTTTTGTAAGCAAGGGGCTTAGAGAATCCGGCATATTCACAAACAACGTTTTGGCCTCTTGTGCCTGAAGAGCAGTCGAAACAAAAAGTCCGACAGCAGAGAAGAATATAGTAATAACAAGTTTATTTATTTTCATATCTATCTTATTTAACCTATGACAAACAGTCTTGTGTAACTGTTTTAACTTTTAGACCCCAAATATAAGAATATCATTCCGATTAACACCAGTATAAGGTCAATCGCTTTGCTTTTTAAATTCTTTTCACGGAAGAAAAGCGCACCGAAAGTAAAAGAAACAACCACACTTCCCCGACGGACCATCGAAACGATAGAAATCATCGAATCGTCGTAACTTAATGCGTAAAAGTAAACAAAATCGGCAGCAGAAAGGAAAATGGAGATCAGGATAATCGTCCAATCCCAGTGGAACGGAGTAGTGGACTTTCTTTTAGGCCACCAAAGCAACAACAGGATAGGACACATGATAAACACCTGATAAACATTATACCAGGATTGCACCAACATCGGATTCAGAGACTTCATCAGATATTTATCATACAAACCACTGATAGCACCTGTAATGGCAGCCAGTACAATAAAAAAGATCCATTTGTTATGCTTAAAATCAATTCCTTCTTTCTTTCCCGAACGGCTCAACATAAAGAAAGAGGCAATAGCCAGCATCACACCAATCCATTGATAGAGATTCAATCGTTCACCGAATACCAGCATAGCTCCCACGAGCACCATCACCGGACGGGTGGCATTGATAGGTCCCACAATGGTTATGGGTAAATGTTTCATTCCGAAATATCCGAATATCCACGAAGACAATACGATGAACGACTTGATGATAATATATTTATGCTGTTCCCAACCAGCAACGGGAACATTGAATATTGTTCCTCCCAACAAGTCCGGTTGATAAACGGATATCAGGATAAACGGTAGAAAGATGAGACTGGAAAAGAATGTATTTAGAAACAAAACAGGAAGTACTGCATTATCTTTCAACGATTTCTTCTTGAATACATCATAAAAGCCCAGCAAAGTAGCCGAGAGGAATGCTAATAATAACCACATGAGAATATTTATTATTTACTAATTACCAATTATAAGTTATCAGCGACAGACGGTTCGCCGGTTATGGATGATTGCTGGTCATCACATTCAAATATACTTTCCGGGTATTCCACGTTGACCAGAAACAGGGCTTGCCCCGGAGCAGAGGTCCCGGCTTTGCAACGGTCTTGTTGTTCGATAACCCGCCGGAAGCCTTCAACAGTAAGTTTCCCTCGTCCCACTTCAATCAGCGTACCTACGATAGCTCGCACCATATTTCGCAGGAAACGGTCGGCACGGATGGTAAACACCCAAGTAGCATCATCTTCCTGCGTCCATTCGGCATGAGTGATATGGCAGATATTGGTCTTTACATCCGTATGAAGTTTACTGAAACTCGTAAAATCGTTGTACTCGAAAAGGATACGCGCTGCTTCGTTCATGCGTTCATAATTCAACTGGTTATAAAGACGCCAGCGATATTGCCTGTTAAAAGGATATTTCGATGTCGTCACATAATATTTATAAGTTCGCGCAGTCGCATCAAAACGGGCATGGGTATCCGGCCGAACCCGGCAAACACGATAAATGGAAATATCGGGAGGTAGCAGACGATTTAATTTATCAGTAACAGAAGTAGTATCCAACAGTTCATCGGAATCAAAATGAGCAACCATCAGAGAGGCATGCACTCCCGCATCCGTCCGGCCTGCTCCTATTACTTCAATTTCGCGACGCAGAAAGGTAGACAATGCCTTCATCAGACATTCCTGCACACTAATCCCATTCGGTTGAATCTGCCAACCGTGATAGTTGGTTCCGTCGTAAGCCAAATAAATAAAATACCTTTGCACGCTAATTCCTCTTTTTTAGGGTTTTCGCGCGCAAAAGTAGTCATTTTATCTCATTTATCTTTGTATAATTCGCATAAACCTGTATATTTGGAGAACAAAATAATCATGATTCACTAATACCTCACAATTATGAGTAGTACCATTTTCCTTATTATTGCCCTTGTGACAACAGGAATATTTGTAATCCAATTCGTTCTATCCATCTTTTTCGGAGACATAGATGCAGATGTAGACGTAGATGCTGACATCAGTAGCGTAGTTTCTTTTAAAGGACTAACTCATTTTGGAATCGGATTCGGCTGGTACATGTATTTAGCGGGAAACACTGAAATTCAAAGTTATGTCATCGGAATTCTGGTGGGTCTTTTCTTTGTTCTCGCTGTGTGGTTTCTCTATAAGAAAGCTTATCAACTGCAACAAGTGAATCATTCTGAACAGACAGATCAACTTGTGGGACGAGAATGTACCATCTACTTCAAGCAAAGCGACAGCAAATATACTGTACAGACCACCCGGGACGGAGCCATGCGTGAAGTAGACGTCATCTCCGAATCCGGAAAAACATACCAGACTGGAGACCGAACAATCATCACCAGTTACAAAGACGGAACACTGTTCATTCAATAACTATTCAAATACATAATTTTATGACACAAGAAATGTTGATAATGGCTGCTATATTAGTGGCAGTCATTTTGCTTACCTTCATTGGTATCCTTTCCCGTTACCGCAAATGTAAGAGTGACGAGGTACTCGTCGTATATGGTAAAACGGGAGGAGATAAAAAGTCGGCAAAACTATACCACGGTGGTGCAGCCTTCGTATGGCCTATTATTCAAGGCTACGAATTCCTGTCCATGAAACCCATGCAGATCGAATGTAAACTGACCGGTGCGCTATCCGCTCAGAATATTCGTGTAGATGTGCCGACTACAATCACCGTAGCCATCAGCACAGATCCCGAAGTGATGCAGAATGCCGCAGAACGTATGCTGGGTCTGACGATGGATGACAAGCAGAACTTAATTACTGATGTTGTATATGGTCAGATGCGTATGGTGATCGCCGATATGACTATCGAAGAATTAAATTCTGACCGGGATAAGTTCCTGGCTAAAGTGAAAGATAATATTGATACTGAACTTCGCAAATTCGGTTTGTATCTGATGAACATCAACATCAGTGATATTCGCGACGCTGCCAACTACATTGTCAACTTAGGTAAGGAAGCTGAAAGTAAAGCACTGAACGAGGCACAGGCTAACATCGAAGAACAGGAAAAGCTGGGTGCTATCAAAATTGCCAATCAAATAAAGGAGCGTGAAACGAAAGTAGCAGAAACCCGCAAAGATCAGGATATTGCTATTGCAGAAACCAAAAAACTACAGGAAATCTCCGTTGCAAATGCAGATAAGGACAGAATCTCACAAGTAGCCATTGCCAATGCAGAAAAAGAATCACAAGTAGCAAAGGCTGAAGCCGAAAAGAATATCCGTATCGAGCAGGCAAATACAGAAAAAGAAAGCCGTGTTGCCGAACTAAACTCGGATATGGAAATCAAACAGGCGGAAGCTGCCAAGAAAGCTGCTATCGGACGAAATGACGCACAGAAAGAGGTAGCACTTTCCAATGCTGAACTAGCTGTAACACAAGCTAATGCCGATAAGCAAGCAGGTGAAGCTACCGCAAAATCGGAAGCTGCCGTACAAACTGCACGCGAAATTGCGCAAAAGGAAGTGGAAGAAGCTAAGGCACGGAAAGTGGAATCTTCATTGAAGGCTGAAAAGATTGTTCCTGCGGAAATCGCCAGACAGGAAGCTATCCTGCAAGCAAATGCCATCGCTGAAAAGATTACCCGCGAAGCGGAAGCACGCGCAAAGGCTACTTTAGCACAAGCCGAAGCGGAAGCAAAAGCTATCCAATTGAAACTGGAAGCAGAAGCGGAAGGTAAGAAGAAATCATTACTTGCGGAAGCAGAAGGTTTCGAAGCAATGGTAAGAGCAGCTGAATCGAATCCAGCTATCGCTATCCAATATAAGATGGTAGACCAGTGGAAGGAAATCGCCGGCGAACAGGTGAAGGCGTTCGAACACATGAACCTAGGAAATATCACTGTATTCGACGGAGGAAACGGTGGAACTAGCAATTTCCTGAACACATTAGTAAAGACAGTAGCTCCGAGCCTTGGCGTATTGGACAAGCTTCCTATCGGTGAAACAGTGAAGGGTATTATCAATCCGGAAAGCAAAACGGAGGAAAAGCCTGCAACAAAAGCTGACGAGAAAAAAGATAAGAAATAGTTGTAATCCAACATAATATACGCTGATGAGAAAAGCATGATTACTTGTTCTCATCAGCGTTTGTTTTTTATATATAACTCGAATAAATCTTCTTTGAACATTCCGGATTTATTACGTTCTTTATGTTACATAAAATATGTAACACAAAATATGTAATAAGTCGTGAAGCCATATCGCTCATTCTTTGTATACAATTACAATAATCCCGGAATGTCGCGCCACTAGAAATGATTTTGCAAAATCATTTCTCATATTCTCATAATCCATAGAATAATTACCTGTAATTCAAAGCAATAGCACTATGAGAAATACTTTTCAAAAAGCTGTTTCTCATAATATTTTGCCTGAAATGTCATAAAAAACCGGTATTTCTCATACTTTCATCATGCATTTCTCATACCGGGACTGCTATATAATACCTACATAATAAATGTCAACCCAACCCGAAGATAAGAAAAAAGGCAGTCAACTATTATCAGGGTATTACAGTCCCCGGTAGTCCCATATATTATGGGAAAAGATTCCCTAGCTGGAGGGAATTTATTCCCTTATTTTGCGGGAATAAATTCCCATAATATAAAAGAATACTTTCCCACAATATGTGGGACTACCGGAACTAACGGATATACTTACCCAAGATCATAGTATTCTATATATTCGTCAAATTGAGGCGTTTCTGTAACTCCCCGCCTGCGGAAAAGTCCCTGTATGTATTCCTGCTCCTTCGGTTTAATCAGCCGCTCCTTGTTGCAACAACGGTAATAGATCGTTTTGCCAAAGTAGGCTATCATCTGTCGTTTGATAACGGTGGCATCAGCAAGCGGCACCCGATCCAGCAAATGTTTCATACCCCGTGCAAACAACACCGGCTTTTCATCAATAAAGTAAGTGCAGTCTACACCATCGGAAGTGACATGTTCGGGATTAATAACCATTACAGCAGCCCGCTCTTTCGGCATTCGGAGAGTTACTTGTCGCCGCAAACATTTGTCCGCACGCAAACAATGTCCATTCAAGCAATGAGCGAAGCTAACGGGCATAGAATTGTAATCGAAATCTGTTTTCATGTGTGTTATGTTTAGTGGGAAAGTGCCTATTTTTATAAACCGCTACAAATGTATGAAAATAGCTGGAGGACAGGAAATAAATACACTATTTACTCCAACATATCGATAAAATCTTTATATTTGCCTCCAACGTCAACACAGGAACTTATAAGACTATATCTCTCCTGCAAAACTATAAAACAAAATAATCATGAAAACAAAACATTTACTTGGAGCACTACTTTCATTCCTCTGTACAATTATCTTTTTTAGCTGTGGCAATAATAATGAAGAAAAGATATATCCTTTATCCTTTGAAAAAGAGTATTACGAACAACCTTTATTAAGAGCAACAGATATTACCATTAGAGGTGGAAACAGAGACTATACCGTGACTGTAGAAGAAACTGATATTTTAAGCATCGATGTAGATTTATCCAGCTCAATAGGAATGGGAAGTTTAAAAGTTACCCCCAAAAAGAAAGGAGAAACAAAGGTGAAAGTAAAAGATAATATCACCAACGAAATAGTTGAATTAAAAATTAAAATTATAGACAGTTATTTGGCATACGCAATAAAAGAAAGTAATCATCCGGCACTGTCCAATGGCACTGTGGTCTATTTGATTAACAATGAATCTAAAGATTGCTATTTCTTCCGATATAGCGACTCCAAAAACGAACTATCCCAAAATCCGATAGCCAAAGGAACATACGATTTTTCAGTCAAATTAGAAAATGGTTTCGGCAACTCATCTCCTACATACGCCATACCTTATTTAACATTAAATTATGCATCTGACGAACAAGGAAATTTCACGGATGCATCAACCCCTCCCACCCCTCACAAATTAAGATTTGAACTATTTGATGGAGTTACAAGTGTAAATGCAGTTATCAATCTTATACAAAGATATTTAAAGGTAGATTGGGAGCAACTGATTAACAAGGCTCTTACTAGAAGTGACTATTTGATAATACCAACGCTGAAGACAACAATAGATAACACGGACTATACCATTATAGGCACTCTTGATACCCATCCGGAAATACCGGAAAATATTTTAGAGTGACCCGTAAAAGATATGAGGCGGAAAATAATGCAAAGCATAGAATGTATGAAAAAATAGCGTATATTTGCGGGCAAAAAATACAAAATGACTACTTACAAGCTTCGCATATTACCGCTATTTTTACTTGTTATTGGGCTTACAACGCTTACTTCAAGCTGCAAAAAGAAAGACATGTCACTGAAATTGAACAAGCCGCACAATATTCGTGGCGTTGTCAGTTACAAACGTTCTTTCCCTGATTTGAACGATGCACATCTGGAAGTCGCTAAAAAGATAGGTATTAGCCCGCTGGCAGACCGAGAGGAAGCGGAAGCAATGAAAGAAAAGTTGACTCATATCACTGATAATGAATTTTATGCAGTGGATTCATTGACACATTCCATTCCCTACCTCGTTCCACGTGCCAGCGCATTGCTCGATACAATCGGCTCCAACTTTCTCGATTCATTGGCTGCCAAAGGGCTGAATCCCAATCAGGTAATCATCACCTCCGTACTACGTACTGAAAACGATGTGAAACGTCTCCGCCGTCGCAATGGAAATGCCTCCGCCAACTCGGCACATTGTTTCGGGGCTACTTTTGATGTTAGTTGGAAACGTTTTAAGAAAGTGGAAGATAAAGACGGTCGCCCTATGCAGGACGTGAGTGCCGACACACTGAAACTTGTTCTATCCGAAGTTTTAAGAGATCTACGACAAGCTGAAAAATGCTATATCAAATACGAACTGAAGCAAGGTTGTTTCCATATTACTGCCCGATGAACGGAAGATGAATGTAAATTGCAGTAAAATTCACCTCCAAACAATCAGAGAATCCAAAACGTTTCATTAAATTTGCAGAAATTTTTCTTTAATACAACTTAATGATAGAGAAGCTGATTGTTCTTGAGGACATTGATCCGGTTATTTTTTACGGCGTAAACAACGCCAACATACAGTTAATTAAAGCTTTATATCCAAAGCTACGCATAGTTGCCCGAGGCAATGTCATCAAAGTGCTGGGCGACGAGGAAGAAATGTGTGCTTTCGAAGAAAATATCACCAAACTTGAAAAGTACTGCGCCGAATATAATTCACTGAAAGAAGAAGTTATCATTGACATTATAAAAGGAAATGCGCCGCAAGGGGAACAGACAGGAAACGTGATTGTGTTCAGTGTCACAGGAAAACCTATCATCCCCCGAAGTGAAAACCAGTTGAAACTGGTAGAAGGATTCGCCAAGAATGATATGGTATTTGCCATCGGTCCGGCAGGTTCGGGAAAGACATACACCGCTATCGCCCTCGCCGTACGTGCATTGAAGAATAAAGAAATCAAAAAAATCATCCTTAGCCGCCCCGCCGTAGAAGCCGGAGAAAAGCTCGGTTTCCTGCCCGGCGACATGAAAGATAAGATCGACCCATACCTGCAACCTTTATACGATGCCCTGCAAGATATGATACCTGCTGCCAAGTTAAAGGAATACATGGAATTGAACATTATCCAGATTGCCCCGTTAGCCTTTATGCGCGGACGCACGCTGAATGATGCGGTCGTCATTTTGGACGAAGCCCAGAATACTACCACACAGCAAATCAAAATGTTCCTCACCCGTATGGGTATGAACACCAAAATGATTGTGACGGGAGACATGACACAGATTGACCTCCCCGCTTCACAAACATCGGGATTGGTGCAAGCTCTCCGCATCTTAAAGGGAGTGAAAGGTATCAGTTTTGTTGAACTGAATAAAAAAGATATCGTACGCCATAAACTGGTGGAACGTATCGTGGATGCTTACGAAAAATTCGACAAAGAAGCGAAAGCCGAACGGGAGAAACGGAAAAACGAACAACTGGTTATCAACGGCGAACGTCCGGTGAAACTGGCCAAAGACTAATCGTCTTTAGATTCGGAATCCTATTGCGACTTGTTATTTGTAACTTGTAATTTGTAATTATAATAAAGACAATGAAAGCATTAACAAAAACAGATTTCAACTTTCCGGGACAGAAAAGCGTGTACCACGGAAAAGTGCGCGATGTGTACAACATCAACGGCGAAAAAC
>OHCR01001214.1_pt1 | contig 11580 bp, 7 predicted proteins | sample 1566831 | NCBI WGS metagenome assembly OHCR01 (sample SAMEA3879516, study PRJEB24766) | human gut metagenome | biome: human-associated habitat; feature: feces | place: USA | collected 1985/1987
CTCAGTTTCGCACACGGCATAGCCGTTTTCTATCCTGTCAACTATAAGAATCTCTTCCATATCACTTTTCTCCCTTTTCAGCAGAAACGCTCAGCCCCTCGCCATCTGAGCTGAAAACTATCGTTCCCACATCTGCAGTGACATACAAATGAGAAGCATATTTTTTCAGCCTTGTGACAGTTTCCTCGTGTGGGTGACCATATTTGTTGCCCTTACCGCAGGATATAACAGCATATCTCGGCATGACCTTGTTAAGAAAATCGGCCCCCGAAGAAGTGGAACTGCCGTGATGACCTGCTTTAAGCACCTTTGCGGAAACATCATAACCCTGAGAAAGTATATCTTTCTCCTCAGTGGTCTCGCAATCCCCCGTGATAAGAAAGCTGTTCTCACCGTCTGTTATCTTCACAAGGGTGGAATAGTTATTAAGATTATCATAATCCTTTTTCGGTGTGAAAAGCTCTACCTTACAGCTTCCAAGCTCAAATTCCATAGGCTTTGCCTGTGTTATCTTCAAGCCCTTTGTCTTTATGCTTTTGAGCATTTTCTCATATATCGTTGTGGTGGGCGTCATATCAGCCTTGACTTTCGGCATAATGAATTTATCCACCTGAAACTGGTCTATTATCTCGCTCATCTCACCAATATGGTCAGCGTGAGGGTGGGTGGCAATAAGATATTTTAACTCTGTCACTCCCTGCTTTTCAAGATATTTTTCTATTTTATTGCTGTCATCTTTATCGCCGCTGTCAATGAGCATAGCCTCCCCTTGTGATATCACAAGGGTGCTGTCGCCCTGACCAACGTCGATAAAATGCACCTCTGTCTGAGCGTGTTCCGCCGGCTTGTCCTCAACGCCTGCCTTTATAAGCAGGCTGTCGAAAGAAACTAACCCTGTCAGGTCAAGCACTGTAAAAAGCAGCACCACAAAGACCGCTATGAGCGTTACCGCCTTTTTAAGCGGTGCTGTCGAATTTTTCTTTTTCACAGATCTGCCTGCCATGTTATCCCTTTCCGCCTGAGCTATCTTCTTGCCTGCATTTCAGCCCATTCTTCTTTTGTTATGTTTATCTTTCGTGCCTTAGAGCCTTCCTGTGGTCCTATTATGCCCATTTCCTCTATCTCGTCCATGATACGGGCGGCTCTAGGGAAACCGAGCTTTAGCTTTCTCTGCAAGAACGCAGTGGAAGCGTTATTTGTCTGCACGATTATAGATATTGCCTGATTTACAAGGTCATCATCAGGATTTACGGAAACATTATCGCTGCCTGCCGAACCGCTGTCCTTTGGCTGTGGAGTATTCTCCTCCACCTCTGCGATAACTTCGTCGCTGTATTCTGCGGTATGCTCGTTCTTTAGGAAGTTTACAACCTCTCTTATCTCAGAAGTCGCTGCATAGCCGCTCTGCATTCTTATAGGCTTTTTAACGCCAACAGGCTTATAAAGCAGGTCACCGTTTCCAAGAAGCTTCTCTGCACCGCTTTCATCAAGTATAACTCGTGAGTCAACGTTGCTGGATACACTGAGAGAAACTCTCGATGGGATATTCGACTTAATAAGTCCTGTCAACACGTCCGCCCTAGGGGACTGTGTTGCGATTATCATATGTATTCCTGCCGCACGAGCGAGCTGTGCAAGCCTTAAAACTGAGTCCTCTACCTCGCTTCTCGCAGCCATCATAAGATCAGCAAACTCATCGACCACAATGACTATCTGCGGCAGCAGGTCGATCTTTGCACGGACTTCGTCCTGCTCCTCGGCAGGCTTATTGCGTTCTTCAAGAACCATGTCGTTAAACTCCTGCAAGTTCTTTACATTGTTCGCCTCGAACATAAGATAACGCTTGTTCATTTCATTTACCGCCCAGCCAAGCGCACCAGCCGCCTTTAAAGGCTCGGTAACAACAGGGATAAGCAAATGCGGTATCTTATTATAAATAGGAAACTCGACTTTCTTAGGGTCGATAAGAATAAGCTTTACTTCGTCAGGCGACGCATGGTAAAGTATAGAAAGTATGATAGAGTTTGTAAAAACAGACTTACCTGAACCTGTTGTACCTGCAACGAGCATATGCGGCATTTTGGCGATATCGCCGATAATGATATTACCCTCGATATCCTTGCCCACTGCAAAGGTAAGCTTGCCCTTTGCTTTTCTGTATTCATCGCTGTCGATAAGCTCACGGAGAGAAACCGTATCTCTATGATCGTTCGGCACTTCTATGCCTATGCACGCCTTGCCAGGCACAGGAGCCTCGATACGAACGCTCATTGCCGCGAGGTTAAGTGCGATATCGTCTGCAAGACCGGTTATCTTCGACACTCTTACGCCTGCCGCAGGCTGAAGCTCATATCTTGTAACGGACGGACCTCTGTGTATGCCCACGATCCTTGTTTTAGCGCCATATGTTTCAAGCGTTTCCACAAGCTTCGCAGATTTCTCTTGTATCTCCTGCTGGACTATCTCGGAAGCCACAGGATTTTTAGCATATTTGAGTATATCCACAGGCGGATAAACGTAAGCAGATATTTTATTATCTTTCTCAAAGAACGTTGTCTGACCGTTCTTATCAACATTCACTACTGGTGGCTTAACAGGCTCGTCCTTGGACTTCTTTTCTTCTCTGCTGTCGCCTATGGCGTTTTCTATTATCTTTTTAAGCTCTTCATTATCGGTAGTCTTAGCCGTTTCTTCAAGCTTTTCATGTGTTATCACAGGAGCTTTTACAGGGTGGACCGGCATATCTATCTTTGAAGCGTCCACCTTGTCGGTAGCTTCTTCCGCCTCTGCAACAGGCACAAAGGCTTCCGCCGCAGTGTCAGGGCCATCATCAGGATAGAACTTTGCAATATCAACCCTACCATTACGCCTTGGTTCTTTCTTCTCTCTTGGAGGCTTCGGAGGCTGAGCCGCACGCTCGATACGCTCCTCGTTCACCGCTTCATAGCTCTTTACAAAAGGCTTTGAAACTGCCTTTAGAAGCTGCGGAAGCGTAACATTTGTAAGCAGCATTATAAAAGTGAACGCCACAAGCACGATAACGATACCTGCGCCAACTCTTTTGAAAAGCGAAAGCAAAGGCCAGCCAAGCAATGCGCTTGCAAGTCCGCCACCACGGAGCTGTTTTCCATCATTGAAAAGCCCCACAAGTTTAAGCCAGAACGAACTTCCGTCCACAGAGCCCACTTGGATTATCTGAGCCATGCCACTTATAAGAAGCATAAGAACGCTGCCCTCAACGACCTTTGCTATGACCTTGTTGTGGGTCACATCTGAGGCTATCATAAGGGCAACATAGATGATCATAGGTGCAAACAGAAATACTGTCACGCCGAAAAGTCCTCGGTTCAGCTCATGGAGCCATTTCCACAAGCCGTCCCCCTCCACGAACGTGATAAGCAATTCAAGTATGCCAAAAAAGAAAAGTATGTAAGACCAGAAGCGTCTGTTCTCTCTTTCTCTCACTGCTGTCATGGAATTTGACTGTGGCGGCTTGCTCTGAGGCTTTTGCTGTTTTGTATTCTTTTTTGCAGCTTGCGCAGGCTTTTGTGCGGGCTTTTTCTTTGCCGCTGTCTGCTTTGGCGCAGGCTTTGAGCCTTTCTTTTGAGCTGCCATTTATTTTACCATTCCTTTCGGTATTTGTCTTATTTAAGCAAATAAAGGCAAAATGTTATTTGCCTTTATAACCCACAAAAAAGCCTGAAAACAGAATTTCAAGCTTTTTCACAGAAACTGTATTATCTTATGTCATTACTTTGCAAAGGATATAGGGTGACCCATGCACATCTCGATAAATGAGATAACAAGGACTATGACGCCAAGCACAAGGGTATAATAAGCAAACACCTTGAATTTATCCGTTTTAACGAGCCAGTTTACAAGCTTGATAGCACAAAGTCCCACAAATGCGGCAACTACAAATCCAACTGCACAGCTAACCCAATCTATATCAGTATGTGTTGAAACTGCGTCCTTGACTTCAAGCAGACAGCTCATAAGTATAACAGGTATGCCCAGAATGAAAGAATACTTTACCGATGTTTCTCTGTTCATGCCTGAGAAAAGTCCTGCTGAGATAGTCGATCCTGATCTTGAAACGCCAGGCAACAGTGCAACTCCCTGAAAAAGTCCGACCGTTATTGCGTCTTTATAAGCTATATCGCCCTGAGTCTTTTTACCCTTTACACAGCGGTCTGACATAAAAAGCATTGCCGATGTATAAAGGAAACAAAGACCCTCTGCAAAAATGCTTGAATCCTCTGCAATGCCCTCAAACCAGCCCTTAAATGGCAGGAACGGTACAAGGCAGAAGCATGAAACTATTATCATAACTATCATACGTCTTGGAGGATTCATATTTTTAAGAGTGAACTTGCCTGTAAAAATATCCTTTATCATAACGCCAAGCTCTTTTATCATATCCCATATTGTCTTCCTGAAAGCCACAAATACTGCTACCAGCGTGCCAAGGTGAAGTATCGCCGAGAAAAACAAAGCTCCCTCTCCGCTGTTTCCTGTAAAATGCTGATACAGTGAAAGATGTCCTGAACTTGAAACTGGAAGAAACTCCGTCAAGCCCTGAATTATAGCCTGAAAAATCGCATTGATGATACCCATTGCTGTCCTCCGAAATTTTGTTGTTTGTCAGAGATAAAAGCCGTCACGGCTGAGATAATGTGCCGGATCTGTGTCCACAGCAGTATCATCATCCTCAAACTCTTCTCCGATATCTACGTCAGTCCTGAATACGTCATAAAGATCAATTATTGTCTGAAACATTTTCAGCTTTCTCCTTTTCAGAACTGTTTTCTATCATATCATAAAGGCAGTCTATCGCCTCGGAAAGCCCTCCGAGCCTGTCGATAAGCCCCTCTTTTACAGCCTGCTCCCCGTCGATAACAGAACCAACGTCCATTACAAGCTCGCCCGTTGACATCATAAGCTCACGGAAACGCTCAGGCTTTATGGCTGAATTATCGCACACAAAGCGAACTATCCTTTCCTGCATTTTATCAAAATAAGAAAGCGTCTGAGGTACTCCCAGCACAAGCCCGTTCATTCTAACAGGGTGTATGGTCATTGTGGCGCTTGGCACTATAAATGACTTTTTCGCACACACCGCCAACGGCACGCCTATGGAGTGACCTCCGCCCACAACCATTGACACAGTAGGCGTTTTCATACTAGCAATAAGCTCTGCAATGGCAAGTCCTGCTTCCACATCTCCGCCCACAGTGTTGAGGATTATCACAAGCCCCTCTATGCTCCTATCCTGCTCGATAGCAACAAGGGCAGGTATGATATGCTCATACTTGGTGGTCTTGTTTTGTGCAGGCAAAATATAATGCCCCTCCACCTGACCGATAATGTTCAGGCAGTGTATAACGTGCTTTGCGTCTGGCAATGTGACAGAACCCATTTCCTTTATCTGCCTTATATCCTCAGCAAGCTTTTCGCTCTCTACATTTTCTTCTTGTTCAGACACTCAGATACCTCCCGTTCTTCATTAGTAACTTTCGTCACAAGAGAAGTATTTGCAATGTTCATTGAAAATATGCAGGAAAACCGCCACACCTTTAATATAATAGCACAAGTTCTACCTAATGTCAACAACTTGCAAGAGCTAAAAAAAACAATTTTGCAGGAATTTTACGCTATCCTGCAAATTATTTATAAAAAGTTTAAATCTATTTTTGATACTCCTCAGCAAGCACCTGTTCACACCAAAGTATAAGATCCGCGAAATCTTCCTTGTCAAGATAGGAGAAATACTTGTTCACAGCCTCACCCTCAGCAGCTTCTATGGTGTCTGTCAGGCAATAGCCGTCAGAAGAAATAGTTATCTCTGTTTTGGTGTTCTCTTTAAGTCCCAGAGTTATCTGTATAAAATCAAGTCCCGGATCTTTAGACGGAGCCGTCCTGTATGAAGCGTTGCCGAAGCTGTCTATCATTTTCACAAGCTCGTTGTAATCATCATGATCGGCAAGATAGCATTCTCCGTATTCTCCGCCTACTTTCACACAAACCTTTGCATATGCGCCCTCGTAGATATCATAATTATAAAAGTCATCAAAGCAAGCATAGTATATGCCGCCATTCTTTGTGAGCTTATAAAAGCCTTTGTACGCCTTATTTGTATCTATGCTGTCGGCTGATATCTTCTCAACAGAATCCCACTTATCCGAGCCGTCTGATGACACAACATTTTTACCGTCAGGAATCATAAGTGAATAAACAGTGTCCGTGCTGCTGTCATCAGCCTGCGACTCATACTTATAAAGGCTGTCAGCGGAGAATTTCTTATGCTTATAGTCGCTTAAATTTCCGTCGCTGTCATATTTCATATACTGCATAGGAGCGTTGCGCTCTTTATCATAAGAAAGCTGTAGAATACCATTGCTCACCACAGTTATTTCAGCGTACTCATCAGCTTCAAGCACAACGTTTCCCGACTTGTCAAGAAGTCCCACTGCTCTGCCGTCACGATAAGTGAAGAAAAGATCTGCAAGAAGTTTTTCACATTTATATTCCTCAAAAGGCTGCTCCTCAACCTTGGCAACATACTGAGTGCTGTCAAAGCTTGTATAAAGCTTTCGTGAAAGCTCGTCAAGGCTTTTTATTTTATTCAGAAACTCCGGAAATTTGTATTCCTTGACCTTCACATTGCTTGGTTGAGCTGAGTCTCTTGTCTTTATCTGCGACACCGCAGACGACTGTGTTGTTTCTTTGTCTTTTTCACAGCCGAACATAGAAATTGTAAGCGTCAATGCAAGCGCAAGAGCCGCACATTGTTTTCTTTTTGTCATCCTTATCCCCTCGTATTTTATTTTGTTATCTCACAGCACGAGCCGTTACACTATATTATAATACACAAATCTGATTTTTGCAAGATATATTAAAACTTTTTATTCTTTATCATAGCAGTATGGTAATACGCTAAATGTTATAAAAGTGTTAAATGTTTAAAAGTGCCTTTACATATAGAATGTTTTGTGCTATAATATCCTAGTGGCAGTATTAATATTGATAAATATCTGCTACTAATTTTGCTGTTTTATGGCAAGGAGGATAAAATTAAATGGTTAGAGCGATTGTCGGCGCAAACTGGGGCGACGAGGGTAAGGGCAAGCTTACCGATATGCTTGCTGAAAAGTCTGATATAGTAGTAAGATTTCAGGGCGGTGCTAACGCAGGACATACTATTGTAAATCACTACGGAAAGTTCGCTTTGCACACTTTGCCTTCCGGCGTATTCTATGATCACACAACAAATATTATCGGCAACGGTGTTGCACTTAATATCCCTGTATTTTTCAATGAGCTTAAAAAGGTAACTTCCGAAGGCGTTCCAATGCCTAAGATACTTATTTCCGACAGAGCGCAGATGGTAATGCCATATCACGTTTTGTTCGATCAGTACGAAGAAGAAAGACTCGGAAAGGCAAGCTTCGGCTCAACAAAATCGGGTATCGCACCTTTCTATTCTGATAAATATGCAAAGATAGGTTTCCAGGTACAGGAGCTGTTTGACGAGGAAGCTCTCAAGACAAAGATCAAGAGAGTTCTTGAAACGAAGAACATTCTTCTTGAACATCTCTATCACAAGCCTCCTATCGACGCTGACGAGCTTTTCAATACTCTTATGGAATACAAGGAAATGGTAGCACCATATGTTTGCGACGTATCTGCATTCCTTTGGAACGCTATCAAAGAGGGCAAGAACGTTCTTCTTGAGGGTCAGCTTGGATCACTGAAGGATCCTGACCACGGTATCTATCCAATGGTAACATCTTCATCTACACTGGCAGCATACGGTGCTATCGGTGCAGGTATACCTCCTTATGAGATAAAGACTATCGTAACTGTTGTTAAGGCTTATTCTTCAGCAGTTGGCGCAGGTGCATTCGTTTCTGAGATATTCGGTGACGAGGCTGACGAGCTGAGAAGGAGAGGCGGCGACGGTGGAGAGTTTGGTGCAACAACAGGCAGACCTAGAAGAATGGGTTGGTTCGACTGCGTTGCAACTAAGTATGGCTGCCGTATCCAGGGCACAACAGACGTTGCTTTCACAGTAGTTGACGTTCTTGGCTATCTTGACAAGATACCTGTATGCGTAGGCTATGAGATAGACGGCGAGGTAACAACAGACTTCCCTACAACAAGAAAGCTTGAAAAGGCAAAGCCTGTTATCGAAGTTCTCGACGGCTGGAAGTCAGACATCAGGGGCATCAAGAAGTATGAAGATCTTCCTGAAAACTGCAAGAAGTATATCGACTTCGTTGAAAAGCATATCGGCTTCCCTATCACAATGGTTTCAAACGGACCAAAGAGAGAGGACATCATCTACAGAGAAAGCCCACTTTCAAAGTAATTTCAAATATCACAAAAGGCTGCGGCAAAAAGTCGCAGCCTTTTTCATTTAGAGTGTAAAAACGAATGATCGGCACGTCGCATTTCTGCGAAACAGAAATTGAGCCGCTCCCCTACAACTAACGTAGATATCGTTGATTTGGTACAGGTATGATATTAAACACTAACTAAGTGTAGTTCTACATTTTGGCTTTATTGAGAAAATAGAGGATATCTTTTGGAGAATAAGCTTCTACCGCTCCGTCACGAAGAAGCGCACACTGTCCTGCGTATTTCTCGCTGAAAATGTCATGAGGCGGTATAACAAAAACGTCTTTATTCTGGGATAAAGCATGATTTACAGTATTCAGCGTGCCGCTGCGTATTCCTGCTTCAACCACAAGAACGCAATGTGAAAGTGCCGAAACAATGCGGTTTCTTATACGAAAATTCTCAGGAACAGGTCTTGCCTGCGGGAAAAATTCTGATATAGCTACCCCATGTGTTGCTATCTCACGCTTGAAGCCCGTCCTGCCACGAGGATAATCATATTCTAGCCCACAGCCCATAACAGCTACAGTGCTTCCACCTGCACGCATCGCACTGCGGTGTGCGGCAGTGTCGATACCCATAGCAAATCCGCTTATGATATTTACCCCACGTTCTGCAAGAAAACTTGAAAACTCCTCCGCCACGGCTACAGAATAATCGCTTGGTTCTCTAGTGCCGATAATGGCAACGCTCTTTTCAATAGACAGACAGCTTACATCACCACGGCAGAAAAGCACAGCAGGTGGACATTCTATCTGTTTCAACCGTTCAGGATAAAGAGGATCGTCAGGGGTGAGGATATATATACCCTTTTTCTCGCAGTATTCAGCCACCTGTTTCGCCTGAAAGAACGTACAGCAGGCTATCTTTTCAGCCTCCTGCTGAGTAACATATCCACAGCGCAGTGACAATAGATCATCGCACATTTCTTCAACGCTGTCATAATATGACATAACGTCCCACAAGCGCTTGTCCGCAGGTCCGAACGCAACATCGAGCCACAGCCACAAAAGCTTCCTGTCTGTATTTTCAAGCATTTTTCCTGCACCTCCAGTTGGCAGATTTCTTTTAATCTTATTGTATCATATTTTATTGTTAAAAACAACAAAATTTTATAGCATTTTGGTTAAATCAAACGATTTCGGTTGAAATGGGCAATACCATATGTTATAATGGATATTGAAAATTTGAACTTGAAAGGATAGTTGCTTAATGGTAAACAAGCTTGACCTCAGCGGCGAGTGGCTGCTGTGTCTTGATAAGGAATGTAAGGGTACTGACCTTGTTTTTGATGATACAATAAACCTACCAAACACTACTTCCAACGCTAAAAAAGGCGAATACAATACTAAGAGAGAAACAGGCTTTCTTACAGACACATATAAATTTGAGGGCTTTGCATGGTTCAGAAAAAACGTTGACTTCTCTGCTCTGCAATGTGAAAATCTTAAACTTTATCTTGAAAGAACAAGAATAACTGAACTTTATATAGACGGCAAAAAGATAGGCAGGCAGGAGAGCCTTTGCACTCCGCACATCTATGACCTGAACGAGTATATCGGTACTGGCGTGCATGAAATGACTATCTGCGTTTCAAATGTTGGCTACAAGACCAAGGGCGGACACCTGACTTCACCTGACACTCAGACCAACTGGAATGGTATCACAGGACGCATCGAGCTTATAGGCTACAAAAACGCCCACGCTGAAAATGTTATGCTTTGGTGCGATATCCACAGCAAGACAGTAAGAGTAACAGCCAACATAACAGGCGGAAAAAGTGGAAAAGCTGTCATAAGTGCTGAGAGCTTCAACAGCGAAAAGAACCATACACCTGCTGTGCAGAGCTTTGAATACACAGACGGCAAGCTTGACGCTGTATACAAAATGGATGATGATTGCCTGCTTTGGAGCGAGCATGAGCCTAATCTCTACAAGCTGAGAATAGATATCGACGGCGACGTGAGCGAGCATATTATCGGTATGCGTGAGTTCAGGACTGAGGGTGGAAAGTTCACCATAAACGGCGAAAAAACTTTCCTCAGAGGAAAGCATGACGGCATGATATTCCCTAAGACCGCTTTTGCCCCTACCGATCTTGAGGAATGGCTGAGGGTAATGAAGATATCAAAGTCATACGGCATGAACCACTACCGTTATCACACCTGCTGTCCCCCTGAGTCTGCGTTTGTCGCTGCGGATATGCTTGGAATTTATATGGAGCCACAGCTTCCTTTCTGGGGAACTATCACAGAAGAGGGCGAGGAAAACCACAATCAGGAAGAGCAGGATTTCCTCGTTGAAGAGGGCTTCAATATGCTGAAATTCTTCGGCAATCACCCTTCTTACTGCATGATGTCAATGGGCAACGAGCTTTGGGGCTCAAAGAAGATACTCAACGATATCATAGGCGGCTACAAGAAATTTGATAACAGACACCTTTACACACAAGGTTCAAACAATTTCCAGTGGTTTCCTAACGTTATAGAAAATGACGATTTCTTTGTTGGCGTAAGACTTGCAAACGACAGGCTTATAAGAGGCTCATATGCTATGTGTGACGCTCCACTTGGTCATATTCAGACTGACAAGCCTGCGGCAAATCACGATTATGACAGCATTATAAGACCTAAGAAGCAGGCAAGCTCCACGGAAATTTCAGAGGACGGCACTGTCCAGATACAGTACGGCACGACCATGAAAACTGTCAAGGCAAGCGAAGCTGACGCAGATTTTATCCCTGAAGTGCCTATCGTTACTCACGAAATAGGTCAGTATGAAACTTATCCGAACTTCAAGGAGATAGAGAAATACACAGGCTCCCTTAAAGCCAGAAACTTTGAGGTATTCAGAGAAAGACTTGATGAAAAGGGTCTGCTTCCGCTAGCTGAGGATTATTTCAAATGCTCAGGCAAGCTTGCTGTGCAGTGCTATAAGGAAGAAATGGAAGCTGTTTTCCGTTCAAGACTTCTCGGCGGTTTCCAGATACTTGATATTCAGGATTTCAGCGGTCAGGGTACTGCCCTTGTGGGTGTGCTTGACGCATTCATGGACAGCAAGGGACTTATCACAGACAGCGAGTGGAGAGAGTTCTGCAATGATGCTGTTGTAATGGCGCGTTTTGACAGCTATGTTCTTGAAGCTGGCAGCAGTTTCAAGGCGCACACAGAACTTTGCAAT
>OHCR01001221.1_pt1 | contig 11528 bp, 9 predicted proteins | sample 1566831 | NCBI WGS metagenome assembly OHCR01 (sample SAMEA3879516, study PRJEB24766) | human gut metagenome | biome: human-associated habitat; feature: feces | place: USA | collected 1985/1987
AGGTCAGAGCCATACCGACGTACATAGCGATACCAGCGTCAAAGGTCTTGGGGGAAGTGGTGGTGTTGGTGGTGCCAGTGGTACCGGAAGCGGTCTTCATAGCGTAAACATGGCCACCATTGTAGCTGTGGAGCTCGGTCTCAACATAGTTGCCCACGCCGAATTCCTTAATAGCCTTGGCCTCAGAACCATCAACGAACTTGAAGGTAGCATTGCACTTGGCATTGGCACAATAGACCTTGCTGATGGAGGTCTCGCCGTTCACCGCAGTAGTGTCAGCCTTATACTCGTGATGCACACCAATCAGCGTACCTTCCTCGGGAAGAGCGGTGGTAGCAGCGGCAGTCTGCTCAGTGAGATCGACAGAGGTAACCATGACATACTTGTCACCAATGATGGCCATAGTGTTACCGCCAGCCAGATAATAATCACCAGCAGCAGTCACGTAAACGTCATCATTGACATTGGCCAGGAGGACACCGCACTTTACATCAGCCAGCTTGGTCACAACGGTAGCAGCAGCAACCTTCACAGTGGCAGCGGGAGCAGAGGTTTCAGTCTTGAAATAGCGAACAGTGGAACCCTCGACATAAACGGTATCAGCACCGGTGGAATCAGCCATCTCAACAGCGTTCTTGGTGGTGGTGTTGGTGACATTGCCGTTAGCATCCTTGGTGGTGCTGGTCAGCAGATACAGGGGAGCATAGCTGTTGGTAGAATCCGCGCGAGCGTCCTGAATCTTGGTAACGACAGTGGTGGTGGAACCGTCCTTGGCGGCGGCGGTAGCACCAGCCATATCGGTGCCGATAAAGCCAGCCGCGAAAGCGGTGGTGCACAGTGCCAGAGCCATGACCATGGCCAGCACAGTTGCAATGATCTTCTTCATGTTTGTTTCCTCCATAAAAATTTGTTTGTGTCGGACTTGACCTCGCCACTCTCGCCAGCGGTTTACAACGTAAACATCATTATGTTGTAAAAATTTTTACGGATTTTATTACCAGTTATTTCCATTTTTGAGACAGCGCCGCCGCGCCGTTAAAAATCGCCCGAAATTGGAAATAATTTCCATTTCTTCCATAATTTACCAGTAATTTACGCAATTTATTTGAGCACCTGTAAAGAGTAATTCTTGTGTAACGCAGCATTTATGCAATTCAAATTGAGATTTTCAAAAAATGCAACAACTTCGCTGGAAAAATTTTCCAGTCAAAATCGAAAGGTCATTATGTAAACTGCTTTGACGCTGATAGCGGCCAAAAGCCATTCATAATTCGGTTACAATTTATTCAGCGAAAGCGTTGTCTGCGTTTTTGTGCGTAAAAGGAGCTTCGCCGCCCCGGCGGCGCGGAGGCTGGCGCGGAGGCTTACGCAGCCGCTTGCCCCAGCCACGGTAGGGGCGTTTTCTTCTCTCGGGCGGGCGATCATCAAATCGCGCCAAAGAGGTGCGCCTCCGGACGCGGGGGTACATCTGCGAATGTTTCGTTAAGATACCGTTAAGAAATCGCCAATTTTCTTGAAAACCAGATTTCAGAGTGCTACCATGAAACAACGTAGGGGGCGCGAGGTACAGGCCTCGCGCGACAGGAGGGGAGCTCCCGGGCGGCAGATATCATCTGTTGCCCGGGAGCCTTGCTTTTCCCAAAGGAAAAACCCAACAGCCTCGCTAAAAGCGCGACTGTTTGGTTTACCATAATATATGTTATTGTTAACTTACAGATGCTTTTCCGGGGCCTGCATGTCCCTGCTGATCTGCTTGGCGTAGCGGTCCTCCTCGCTGAAGACGCAGCCGCAATACTTCTGCATATACAGCCCCAGCTCGCGGGCCTCCTGCTGTCCCTGGCGGAAACCGGGACGAAAATCACGGTACAGGAATGTCACACCGTACTGCACGGACACCTCCTCGGCGGTTTGACGCAGCAACTCATGGTCCTGGTATGGGCTGACAAATAGGGTGCTGGAAAAGCTCTCAAATCCGTGTTCAGATGCATAGCGGGCGGTCTGCTCCAGCCGCAGGCGGTAGCAATGGCCGCAGCGGCGGTCGATGTTCTCTGCCACGGCGCGGCAAAAGTCCCGCAGGCCGTAGTCCTCCTGCACGATCAGTTCCACGCCCACAGACGGCGCGTAGTCCATCAGTGTGTCGCGGCGGGCCTTGTACTCCTGATAGGGGTGGATGTTGGGGTTGTACCAATAGGACACCGGCTCGATACCCTCGGCCCGGAGCATCTGGATACAGGCCACGGAGCAGGGCGCACAGCAGGTGTGCAGCAGCGTTTTCGTCATTTCTGTTTCCTCTTTCCGAAGGGCAGGCGGACGTTGCCCAACAATTCTTTCAGCGGCTTGCCGGTGTGCTCGCGGGGCTGAAGGGCGGACAGGAACCGGGCGCAGACCTGGCGGAAGGGCTCCTGCTCCAGCGCGTCGAAGAACCGGGAGCGATCCACGGATACCGGCGTAGGTGAGCGCAGCGCACGGTCGGCGGCCACGGCCTCGGCCAGGCCGCAGCGTCGGCAGTGAAGCGGCAGACTGTCGAACATCTGGGCGCCCTTAGCGGTATTGATGAGCAGCAGCGATACGCCCAGGCGCTTTTCCTCCGGGGTGATGGCGCCGCCGGTCATGTCGCACAGCGTCAGGTCACCGGTACGGTCCGTGCTGGTATAGCCGCAGGTGTGGCAGGCGGGCCGCAGGAATATACCCCGCGCCAGCCCGCGTCCCACCTCAGACCGCAGCAGCGGCGCGTCATACTGCCCGCCGTTTTCAAAGGTCACATGGAAGCGGCGCGTGCTCTCACCGTTCAGCTTGCCGCGGAAGTCCACGGACAGGGGCTTCTGCTGCTTGATGTACGCCATGGAGCGCACGAATTTTTCCCACACGCCGGGGCTGCCCACGCCGTTGCAGGCCACGTCGCAGGTGATGAGCCGTTCCGGGTGCTCGCCCAGATAGCGGTACAGGCCGTCCACCTGACAGGGCGTGCCGGAAAACAGCACCTGCCGGCCCTGATCCAGATACAGCCGTACCTGCTGATAGCTCTCACCCACGTCGCTCTGCACCGGCTTGCTCCCCCGCAGTTGGGGCAGATCGTGCCGGTTTTTCACGGCGATGTGGCTGACCCGCAGGCCGCTGTCCAGCGCCGCGCCGAACACCACGCCGCCGCCCTCCAGCACGTATTCCGCCAGGGCGGAGAACGCGCCGCCGGCGGTGGAGTCACGCCGCACGGCCTCGTCGCCGTTCCAGACGATAAACGCTGCCGGCTCGGTGCGCGGCTCCCGCTGCTTCAGCACCGGGCAGATATGCGTGCAGTGGCCGCACTGGACACAGCCGTCGGTCACCTGCGGGTACAGAAAGCCCTCCCGGTCCGGCACCATGCGGATAGCGCCCTTGGGACAGCCATTGCAGCACGCGGCGCAGCCGGTGCATCGCTCCCGCGGGGCCAGCTGCGGCGCGGTATTCATCTCGGTCATGACGGCCACCTCCCGACTTGTTTTCTTTTGTACATTGTACCACACGCCGGCAAAAAGCACAAGCACGGTGAAGAACTGTCCGTTTTTTAGGACAGCAAACTTGGTAAGATGGGTACAGTCAAAGGAAGAACACTGAATTCATGATATTGGAGGTGCCGTATGCACAAGTTTTTTGACTATCTCGCGCCCGATCTGCCGGTGAAGACCATCGGCGAGCTGGCGGGCTACATCCGGCGCTTTGCAGCGCTGTTCAGCGGCGGCGTGCCGGTGGAGGGCCATATGGGCGGCGTGGCGTTCTGCGCCACGGAGCAGCCCGGCGGCGGTGTCCGCGTCCATTGGGTGCAGGTGGAGCGCCAGCGAATCCCGGTGGATGCCACCGTCTGACGCGCTTTTCTTCGGGGCAACTGCACGGCAGGGAAACAGGGAGACGCCTATGGCGTCTCCCTGTTTCCCTTGCGTTTCCGACAGCATGGGAGTATAATATATCTAATATGACTTTTTCCGCAAGGAGGTAAGGCGGCGTGATCGTGTTGGATCTGGAATGGAACCAGCCCTTTGGCGGGCGGCGCATGGAGGAGATCATTCAGATCGGCGCGGTGCGGCTGGCGCGCCCCGGCGGCCCCGTGGTGGACGCATTCAACGCCCACATCCGGCCGTCCATCTACCGAAAGCTGTCGCCTGTGGCGAAAAAGTTGCCGGAATCCGCCCAGGCACTGACGTCTGAGCTGGACTTCCCCGCGGCGTATCAGGCGTTTCTGGACTGGTGCGGCGAGGATACCCTGTGGGCCGAGTGGGGTGCCCAGGACCACGGCGTGCTGGCTGCCAACGCCGCCTATTGGAAGCTGCCCGCGCCGCCGGTCACGGCGTGCATCGACCTGCAGGCTGCCTTCTGCCGGACGCTGGAGATCGGCCTGGGTAGGCGTATAGCGTTGGAGCAGGCGGCGGAGTACTGTGGCCTGCCGCTGATCTATGAGTTCCACAACGCCCTGCACGATGCGCTGTACGCGGCGCTGATCACCGCGTGGCTGACGGAGAGCTCTCTGCTGCCCACCGTGCCTCGGGCTGAAGCCAAGCATAAGCGCCGCCGCGGCGTTAAGTTCAGCCGTGAGACGTACCCCAAGCAGCCCCGTCAGAAGATCACACCGCTGCCGGAGCGTGAGCAGCTGCTCAACAGCCGTCAGGCGCGTATCGTGCCCTGCCCCCTGTGCCGCCAGCCCGGGGCCGTGGAGTCGTGGTATCCCCAGGGCGACGTGTATTACGGCGTGTTCCGCTGTGAAAATCACGGCCTGTTCCCCGTGCGGATGTCCGTGGTGCACCGCGAGGACGGCAGCTGGCAGGGTCGCCGCGTGGTGCCGCCTCTGACCGACCCGGAGCGAGCCGCCTTTGCCGCCGCCCGGGAGAACGAGCCCTTCCACTGCACCCGCGAAAAAGCCAAGCGCCGCCGCAGGCACAGAAAAGCGAAGTGAACGAGAGAAGCCTTCCCCTGTCAGGGAGAAACGCAAAAGAACCGCCGCCCGGCGGTTCTTTTTAATATAATCCCTCGTATACCTCCCGCAGTAGCGGGAGGTATATATATTTATCCCCCGCGTCAGCGGGGGATATTTATTTCGTCCGCGCCGACAGGCCAGGGATAATTAAGCACAAAAAAAGAAAGGCCCCGTAGGAAAGCAGCATTTACTATTCCTCCCGCTGCCGCGGGAGGGTTATATATTTATCTCACCCCGTCAGGGGTGAGATATTATCTATCCCTGGCCGACAGGCCAGGGATAATTAAGCACAAAAAAGAAAGGCCCAATGGGCCTTTCTCTTTTTTGAGTTTAATTAGAACTCCTTTTTCTTGCCGATGACGACGGCGGAGCCGGCGACGGAGGTCAGAGCCATACCGACGTACATAGCGATACCAGCGTCAAAGGTCTTGGGGGAGGAAGCGGAACCGGTGTTGCCGGAAGCAGCGGTACCGGGGGTGTAGGTGAAGGCGATCAGGGTGCCGTTAGCCAGCTTCTCGACGGTGGAACCGGCGGGAGCGTTGACGGAAGCGTTGATGACCTTAGCAACGGTCTTGCAGGTAGCGCAGGTGTACTCGGTAGCAACGCCCTTCTTGTCCCAAGCGGAGGCAGCCCAAGAGTGAGCCTTAGCAGTCTGGAAGGTATCCTGACGGATGGTGAGAACCTCACCGTTGAACAGGACATTGTCAGTGCTGTTCTCCAGCGCGACATCATTGGCAGCGCCAATCCGAGCGGCGGTGTTATCGGTGTAGCTGAAATAAGTCGCAACATCGGTATTGGAGGGCTTCTTGTACTGGCCGCACAGATCACCCCAAGCGGTGAACTCGGTCGCGGTGTAGTAATAGGTGACAGCGGTGACCTGCTTCATGATCAAAGTCTGGTTGGCAGCGCTCTGGTTATCTTCAAGACGAGTGCCGGGAGTGACGGAAGTGTCAGCAGTCTTTACCAGAACATACTTGGAAGCATCAGCGGCAGCGGGGATGCTGTTGACCAGAATATAGGTGGCCGTATAGGTGTAGCCAGAATCGTTCTTCACAGAATAGAGATAATGGGCAACCTTGCCGGGAGCGGTGACCTTACCCTCGGAATTGACGGTAGGAGCCACAGCGGGGCTGAAAGTCATCTTGCCAGTGGAAATCTTGGTGTTGTACTGACCGTCGAACAGGTCAACGTCAGCGGTGGAACCGTTCGCGCTCCACAGGGGGATGTCCGCGAAAGCGGTGGTGCACAGTGCCAGAGCCATGACCATGGCCAGCACAGTTGCAATGATCTTCTTCATGTTTGTTTCCTCCATAAAAATTTGTTTGTGTCGGACTTGACCTCGCCACTCTCGCCAGCGGTTTACAACGTAAACATCATTATGTTGTAAAAATTTTTACGGATTTTATTACCAGTTATTTCCATTTTTGAGACAGCGCCGCCGCGCCGTTAAAAATCGCCCGAAATTGGAAGTAATTTCCATTTCTTCCATAATTTACCAGTAATTTACGCAATTTATTTGAGCGCCTGTAAAGCGTAATTCTTGTGTAACGCAGCATTTATGCAATTCAAATCGAGATTTTCAAAAAACGCAACAACTTAGCTGGAAAAATTTTCCAGTCAAAATCGAAAAGTAATTATGTAAACTGTTTTGAAGCTGATAGCGGCCAAAAGCCATTCATAATTCGGTTACAATTTACTCGGTGAAAGCGTTGTCTGCGTTTTTGTGCGTAAAAGGAGGTTTCGCCGCCCCTGCGGCGCGGAGGCTTACGCGGCCGCTTGCCCCAGCCACGGTAGGGGCGTTTTCTTCTACCAGGCCGGCGATTATCAAATCGCGCCAAAGCCGCCCGGAGGGCGGCTTTGGGTGGTGGCGGTTCCGCCGCCGGTGAAAGCTTTTATCCATGGAGTTTCGTGGTAATTTTTGGAAAAATGTTTGGAAATAGATGGAAAACAATTCCTGCGCCGGAAAAATTATTTAAAAAAAGCAGAATTTCCTCTTGAAAAAACGAGCGTGTTGTGCTATTTTTATCTGTGGTAAAGCCATTTACTGAGGGGGATGCGAAGCGTGGGGTGCGCTTTGCACGACAGGGAGGGCTCCCGGGAGGCGGATATCTCCGCGTCCCGGGAGCTTTTTCATTATATAGTTAAAGCCGCCCTGATGGGCGGCTTTGGTTTACGATAACAAAAATTATGGTCAACTGTTTGGCGCATCATCGCCGCGATACCTATCCAGTGCCTGCCGACAGTGTTCGGTGAAATCACGGCGCACATGGTCGGGCACAAGAAGCTCGGCCTGACCGCCGAACTGGAACAGCCAGCCGTAAAATGTGGGACCTACCTCCACCGGGGCGGTAACTGCGATACGGTCTCCATCTGGGCGGATATGCGCATCAGCACCGAAGCGGTCCATGACTACATTGATGAGGGCCCGGTCAAAGCGCAGCTGCACCGTTTCGGTGCGGCCATTGTACATATCGAAAATCGTTTTGACGTATTTGCCCAGGTCGAACTGCTCCGGCAGCGGATCGCGGGGTGTGTCGGTAACGGTCAGGGACTCCATACGATCCACACGGTAGTGGCGATAGTCCTGAATGGCCGGGTCGTAAGCCACCAGATAGTAATGCTTATCCACGCAGAGGGCCACCGGGTTCGTCTCATAGGGCGTGCCGCCGCGGCGGTAGGCCTTGCCGCCATCAGGTGTCCAGTCGAAGTAGCGAAACGTGACCTTGCGGTCATCGTTGATGGCGGTATTCAGACCGTCGATGGCGTAATAGAGCTTCTCATTGTGGGTGCGGACCCGGTCCATGACATAGACCTGACGGCGCAGCTGGCGGGCATTGGGGCGGCTGGTGAGCTGCTCCAGCTTGGCGATAAGCTCCATGCTCTTGCTCTGTGTGAGAAAGGGCGACGCCTGTACCACATCAATGAGCAGCTTCAGCTCCGGCAGCTGGAACTCCCGTTCGCCAAGAAAATAGCCGTAGGTCTTGCCCCGGACAGCCTGCACATCCATGCCGTACAGCTCCAGCAGCTCCAGGTCGTCATAGATGCTTTTGCGCTCGGCGGAAATACCCTGGCGTTCCAAATAAGCGATCATATCCTGAACGGTCCTGGGGTGGCGCTCGTCTGTTTCCTCCCGCAGATACCGCGCCAGATACAGCAGCTTCAGCTTTTTATTGGCCATGGCGCACCCTCCCTTCGTTTGTCCCATTGTACCAGATACGGGCAGGAAAGAAAACCACTTTTTACCGGCGTTCGACTTTACATACACGTACTTTTAGGCTATAATAAAGTGCTATGCTATCGACGAAAGGAAGTGCGGCGTTGCAAGTGAACCAAATACGGGCAGGCGCCGCGCTGAGCTATGTGTCCATGGCGCTGAGCACCGTTATCTCGCTGGTCTACACGCCCATCATGCTCCGACAGCTGGGCGACAGCGAGTTCGGCGTGTACCAGGCGGTGCTGCCGATCATCTCCTATCTGAATTTACTGAGTTTCGGCCTGGGCAGCGCCTATGTGCGGTATTACTCCCGCTTCCGTGCCGCCGGCGACAAGAAGGGCTGCGCCAAGCTGAACGGTATGTTCCTAATAACGTACCTCATCCTGGGTGCGCTGGTGCTGGCCATCGGCTTCGGGCTGTCCTACTGCGATGTGGTGTTCGGCAAGAAGCTGACAGCGGAGGAGATCGACCTTGCCCAGCGGCTGCTGCGTATCATGTCGGTCAATGCTGCGCTGACGTTCCCCATCAGCGTGTTCGAGAGCCATGTGACCATCAACGAGAGGTATCTGTTCCAGAAGATCGTAGCCATGGGCAAGCAGGTGCTGAACCCCCTCATTATGATACCCCTGCTGCTGATAGGCTACCGGTCCGTGACGCTGACCATCGTCTCGCTGATCTTCACCGTGCTCAGCGGCGTGATCAATATCACCTACTGCCTGACACGGCTGAAAATGCCCTTTGCCTTCCGGGACTACGACTTCGCGCTGCTGCGTGAGATGTTCGGCTTTACGCTGTACGTGTTCATCGGCATTGTGGTGGACAACATCAACTGGTCCATCGACCGGCAGCTGCTGACGTGGTTCCACGGCTCCGCCGCGGTGACGGTCTACGTCATCGCCTCGCAGCTGAACAACTATTTCCTGCTGTTCGGAAACGCCATCTCTAACGTGATGACGCCCCGCGTCCACCGTCTGGTGGCGGAGAACGCCCCCATGCGGACGCTGGACGCCCTGTTTACCAAGGTGGGACGGCTGCAGTTCATCCTGCTGGGCGGCATATTCCTGGGCTTCGTGGCTATCGGCCAGTCCTTCGTGGTGCTGTGGGGCGGCGGCGAGCAGTTCCGCATCGACTATTGGACCGCGCTGCTGCTGTTCTTCGCCTGCCTGTGGACCAACATTCAGACCGTGGGCATCGAGATACAGCGTGCCAAGAATATGCACAAATACCGTTCGCTGGTCTATCTGGGCGTACTGGTGGGCAACATCGTGATCTCCATCCCCCTGTGTATGAAATGGCAGGGCCTGGGCGCGGCCATCGGCACGGCGATCGCCACGCTGGTGGGCAACGTGTTCCTGATGAACCGCTACTACTACAAGCACATCGGCCTAAACATCCCCGGCTTCTGGCGGCATATCAGCCATCTGCTGCCGGCCATGGTGCTGCCCACCACCGTGGCGGTGCTGCTGGCGGTGTTCGTCCATCCCGCCACCTACTGGCAGCTGATCCCGCCGGGACTGCTGTTCGTGGCAGTGTACGCCGCCAGTATGTGGCTGTTCGGCATGAACCGCTATGAGCGCGGACTGGTGACCGGACCGCTGCGGCGGATACTGCATCGGCAATGATCTGTCTTTCCGCCCCTGCGCGGCGGGAAGAAAAAAGGGAGGTACTCTGTTATGGGAAGAAAACTTGCGACCTTTTTTCGCCAGCTGAAGCATCTCAGCTTCGCGCGGATGAAGCTGCACATCAACGCCGTCCATGAGGAGACAGGCAAAAACCGCCTATGCATTTTCTGCGACATGGTATGGTGCGAGGTGCGCTACGGCATCGGCTATCTGGACTACCATGTGTTCGGCTTTGCGAACCGCCGCGGTGCGGTGCGGAAGACCTATATGACCGCCGTGCAGAACCAGGCCCTGACCCGGCAGATGAACGATCCGGCGTACTTCTATCAACTCAATGATAAGATCGAGTTCGACACCATCTTCTCCGACCTGCTGAAGCGCCGCTTTCTGGACCTGCGTAAGACGGACGCCGCGGGCCTGCGGGAATTCTGCGCCGGCACGGAGGCCATCTTCTGCAAGCCCGCAGGGCTATGCGGCGGCGAGGGCATCCAGCGTCTTATCACAGCGGATATCGGCGATTATGACGCTCTGTATGACCGGCTGGTCAAGGGCGGCCAGCTGCTGATCGAGGAGCCCATCCGCCAGCACCCGGACATGAATAAGCTGTGCCCCGACTCGGTGAACACCGTCCGTATCGTCACGCTGGTGACAGCGCGGGGCGCGCAGATGGTCTATGCCCTGGTCCGCATGGGCATGGGCGGCGTGTGCGTGGACAACGTCTCCTCCGGCGGTATGTACGCCCCGGTGAACGAGCACGGCCAGCTGTACCGCCCTGCCTTCTGCGACAAGACCGGCAAATATTACGAGCGCCACCCCGTCACCGGTACGGAGATCACCGGCTTCCAGATCCCCCTGTTCGACCAGGCGCTGGAGCTGTGCCGCACCGCGTCCAGGCGGGTGGAGGCGCACCTGAAATATATCGGCTGGGACGTGGCCATCACGCCGGACGGCCCTGTGCTGGTGGAGGGCAACAACCTGCCCGGTTACGATATGTGCCAGAACGCCGGCCATGTGGACGAGGGTATGCTGCCCCGGTTTGAGAAGCTGCTGGGCCGCCCCATTATGTGATGAAACCGTATGCTGCGCCCCGCGGGGCGAAACAGAGATAAGGAGGACAGACCATGCATCCTATGCGCAGAAAAGACAAGGAACGTGACGCCGCCTTTGCCTGGCAGGTGCTGCGTGACGCCACCTATGCCACCCTGGCCATGACCGACAGTGACGGCGCCCCCTATTGTGTGCCCGTGAACCATGTGGCGGACGAAGCCGGTAACGCTGTGTATTTTCATTGCGCCGGCGCCGGCCGCAAGTGGGACATCCTGACGAAGGAGCCGCCCGTGTGCCTGTCCGCCGTGTCCAAGGCAGAGCTGATCCCCGGCGAGCTGACCACTGCCTACAAGTCCGCCCTCGTGCAGGGCAGGGCCGTACTGGTGCAGGACCCGGAGGAGAAGCTGTACGCCCTGAAGCTGCTGGTGCAGGCGCTGGACCCCGTTTCCATGTCCCGGGCCGTCCTCTGCGCCGAACACTCCATGCAGCGCACCATGCTGGTAAAGATCGTCCCCGAGACCGTCACCGGCAAGGAGTCCTTCGGAGACTGAACAAACAGCTTTCTGCGTGAAGAGAACCGCAAAAGAACCGCCGGGCGGCGGTTCTTTTTTGCGGTTGTCTACCCCGGGGGTGGGATAATTAAAGGCGAAAAAGAAAGGCCCCGTAGGAACGCAGCATTTACTATCCCTCCCGCGGCAGCGGG
>OHCR01001244.1_pt1 | contig 11384 bp, 16 predicted proteins | sample 1566831 | NCBI WGS metagenome assembly OHCR01 (sample SAMEA3879516, study PRJEB24766) | human gut metagenome | biome: human-associated habitat; feature: feces | place: USA | collected 1985/1987
GTAGATGCGGTTGTCGGCCGAGAGCAGGACGATGATACCTCCGCACAGCAGAGCCGTCCTGACTGTAAAGGAGAGCCGTGCGCCGAGGATGCAGTCGTCGCCCTGCGGCGGAGTCTCGCAGCGGACAAGTCCCGGCATCTCGACAAGCTCCGTATCGTAGCTGTCCTCGACGGCCTTCAGCTCGATGGAGTTCACATAGAAGCCGCAGCGCAGGAACTTGGAGTCCTGAACCACCGTGTTCATGTCGATATGTCGACCGGAAAACATCTCGCCGGTGATGCGGCGGCCGGGAAGCTGCTTGTAACGCAGAGCGCAGCCGACGAGGTGGCCCAGCAGCGTGTTGTAGTCGTTGCCGCCCCGCGTGTGCCACATCCGCGTCGGCCGGCCCGACGCATCGGTGAAGTAGAGCGAATAGATCAGCCGGTCATTGGGGATATTCGGGATGTCGGCGATGGGTAGCTGGATCGACAGATCCGCGTTGTTGGCATGGTTGACCATCACTTCATACCGAAGCGAGTTCTCGTAGTCGTCGCCCGTGTCGATGGTGAGCCTCATGTTATAGAGCGAAACAGCCTCCCATTCGCCGTATGGACGGTAACTTCGGCCACTGCTATTATCGCTGGTGGTACGCACGTCGTATTTGAGCGTTTGTTTCATGTAGAAGACCAAACGACCGTTTACGGGAATGCCATCGATCTCGATCTTCTTGTTGGTCTCGGTCGAAGTCTTGGCCTCCTCCATCATGAAGCCTTCGGAGCCGATCCATTGTCCGTCGTCCTGCAACCAGTAGGTCGCCGAAGCGCCGACGATCTTCACGCCATAGTAGAACTTGACGATATACTCGTTGTCTCCGGAGGGGCGATAACTTCCCGACAAGCTGTATTTGGCATGCTGGGCGCGGATGGCGTATTCGAGCGTCAACTTGTAGGTACACTTCTGCACCTCGTAGCCGCAGGTCTCGATGACATGGTTCTGATGCGCTCCGTCACCGAGGAATTTGAGCGTCGTGGCATCCGTCAGGCTCAGGAACTCATACGGGTCGTTCCACTTCTTGAGGTCATAGAAACCGAGAACGGAAATCAGGTTGTCCAGCCCCTTATTCTTGACCGTGATCGACACCTTGCGGAGCGGCGGCGTGATGTCCATCGTCGACTCGCCCATGATGTCGAAGTCGCCGTTCCACATGCTCTCGATGCGTTCGCGCGTGGCTTCGGTGACGATGTTGTCGCCGGTTGCGGTCAGCAGTTCCCGGCCGTCGGCCGTAATGAGGTGGCCGGAGGGGAACTTCGTGCCGATTTCGTAGAAGCTCAACGGGCGTGTCTCGCAGTAGAGCGAGATCGTGCGGCGGATATGGAGCGAGCCGTTGCTCTGAAAAATCTGTCCGGCGAAAGGGCGCAGGCACAGCTCCAGCACGTCGCGGTACGACGGTTCGTCGTAGACACTGTAAAAGCGATCCATATCGACGTAGACCTGCCGGAGCGGAGATCCATCCAGTCTGCGACATCAAGCTCCAATTCCAGCAGGTCGAAGCACATCTCCAGCAGCGACCACAGACTCCGCCGGCCTGCGATATGCGTCCCGTCGAGGTTCATAAAGGGGATGCTCGAAAGAAGGTTGAACCCGTCGACAGCCTTGATCGACACCTCATACGGCGGCGCGGTGAAACTCTCCGAGTAGAGGTCGGCCACGATGTAGCCGCGCCAATAGAGCGCCCCGTTGCGCATGACCGACACGCGGAAGCGGCGCGGATCGGAGGTGAACAGGCCAATGTACTGGAAGTTTTCGGTACAGAGGACGTTGATCGTAGCTTCCGATGCCTTGATCGGGACGAAGAATTCGTCGCCGCGGCGCTCCCATGTTATTTCGAGGGGCTTGCCGCCCTCGAAGCGCATCTCTTCGGACGGGCCGGCATAGTCCCGCTCGGAAATCTCCACCCGCCAGAGGGAACTCTTGAACTTGCTCTGCAATTCCGCATAATACCGTAATCCGAATGCCATACCTCGACCTTTGAGGGTAAAGGTACGCGCAGCCGGCTACTGCGGCGGGAGACTTTGTCCCAACAGAATTTTCCCATTTCATTATTGGCCATTCAAAAATAAGGCTGTATCTTTATAGTACAGATTGTTGCGCTATGAAGGACTTATCCATTACTTACGCCCGTGACCTTGAAGGTAACCTCGTGCATATCGGAAATGCCACTAAAGGTGAACGATATTTCTGTGTCGAGTGCAAGGACGAACTAATGCTTAAAATCAGTAAGATTCCGCAAGGTCAGAAATATTATCGTCGGCCTCATTTCTCTCATCGGAAAGATAGCCAATGCCATCCCGAAACCGTTTTGCATAACCAGTTCAAACGGATGGCAGCCGAATTGTTGGTGCGTAAACTACAGGAAACGTCTGCATTTAATATTTCATGGCAATGCGACGAGTGCGACGAGATGCATCGATATAATTTATTAACCGGCGTCGCATCCGTAAAGGTCGAATATCGATTGTCCGATTGCCAGCCGGATATCGCTTTGCTTACGGCAGATAATACGGTAAAAGCCGTTATCGAAGTCGTTGTAAAGCACAAGCCGGAAGACTATGCCGTGAAATACTATAAGGATAACGAGATCATTCTTATTCAGATTGATCTGCGATCTTTTGATGATATAGATCATTTAGAAGAGCGGCTCCAGCATCCGACAAAAGTTGCATTCTGTCTGTCTCCCGTTTGTGAGATATGCGGCAAACGCAAGAATACGGCGCGTATGCGGATCGTCGATACCCATTGTTGGAAATGCGGGAATAAGATGAAAATGGCACTTATCGATGGATGCGCATATTCCTATCTTGGACCGACTGATTTTAATAAAAACGAGTTGCGATTAGCCGCCAAGCATGGTGTAACCATCAAAGAGCGATATAGTCAAACCGTGGAAGATTCCTACTTGGCAAATGTTTGTAACACCTGCAATGCGTTTATAGGAGACTTTTACCTACACGAATATGTAGAATCTCCATATACACCCATAAATCTCGGATATAAATGTTTCCACTGCATTGAGGATGCGAAATATCGCAAGGCGGAAGAGGAGCACGAAAAAGAGCAAAAACGGGAAGAGGAACGAATTGCGAGGGTGATGAAGATAAGGAAGTTGAGAGAACGCAATGAAATAAAACCATGTCCTGAGTGCGGTGGAATTTTGGAAATTAAAAACGGACCATATGGTGCGTTTTACGGATGCTGCAATTATCCAGCTTGCAGATATACAGAATCGATTGAATTGAGCTGAAAAAGACCGCCCCGAAGAGCGGCCTGCCGATGCCGGTTTGCCAAAGCCATTATATTTTAGTCCAATTTCCACATCTGTTCCAGCAAGGTGCGAATCCTGTCATTGATGCGGTGATTGTCCTCCAAAAGTTCTCTGTAGCGGCTACTCATGCGTTTGTTTTCATCGGCCAACTGATGCATCTCCCGGCGGTTCTTTTCGAAGGTTACCTCAAGGCAGTCGATTTCGGCGTCGATAGTCTTTTTCTGTTTCTTCGCGTTTTCCATATTGCTTTTCAAATTACTGTTATTCAATCCTTTATTACGAGTCTAAGATAACATTAACCTATGGAATACGCAAGTCAATCGGCAAGTTAATTCAAAGATTTTCAGACAATTATTCGCTTCTATCGGGACCGATCTCTGCCGGCAGATACCGATCCAACCGATGGGTATGCAGCAGCCGTACATGCTCTATTTCCCGCATGGCAAAACCATTCAGGGGATTGCGGCGGTCGAATCCGAATCTGCGATGAAGGGTAATCTCCGACAAACAGATCGTATTGCGGTAACGGTCGATCTCCACCCGAAACTTCCGCGCTCCGTATCGGATGGAGACGGTAGCCAAACGGTAGCGGACATCTGCTTGCATCAACGTAAGCCAAGCGCATCGGGCATCGAGTCTTGTCGCCTGTTTGAAAAAGTTGCGAACACCTTCTAAAAGTTGCTCCTGTGTCATCATATCGAAAATGTCTCCCCACTCGATGGTGGGGAGACGGTTCTGGTTACTCTTCTTCTTGTCAGAAATAAGCGCGGAACTTTTCGTAGTAGGCTTTGCGGGTACGCTCCTGCATCCGGTCGAAGCTGTCGAGGATGAATGCCCGGCCTTTGGTGTTCCACTCGGACGGGGTCTTGGCATGGCGGAAGTCCACGGCCTCGACGATCATCCCGTCGTACTCCTCCAAATGCTCCCTTGCCAACCGTGCCAAGTCCCGCACCTCATCGGTAGCCTGCGCCCAACTCGTAGCGTCGGTCGGAAACTGCTCTAAAAACCTTTCGATCTCCCGTTTCATGATTTTGTCTTTTAAGTCGTTTGTTATCAGTTCTTTATTACGAATCTAAGATAACATCACGGTTCGGAATATGCAAGTTGTTTCATAACTTAATTCAAAGAATATCAGAAGTTTGTATTCATATTAAAGTACATCGCAAATCCGGCTCAACGCCTCGCGCTCTTTCTCGTCGAGCGAGCAGACGAAGTCGTCGTTACTATAGTAATTACCGTCTTCGTCCTGCTCGCCGAAGCAGCGGTCATTGGCGATACGCAGAATATAGCCGATGGTACGATAGTCTGTTCTCGTGAGACCGGTGATGGAATACGTTCCGGCTTTGGTGATATTGACTTTCATAGCAAATGTCGTTTAAGATGCCCGCCCCGATTGTTTCGGGGGCGGGCTGTCGGTTATTTATCCTATCGGAAAGACCTCTGCATCGTGTACCGACTGTAAAATATTACGGGTCCCTTTGCGCGTGAATTGATAGATCGTTCGGTTCTCGCGGTCTCGGACGGTGCGGCAGTATTCATAGACCACGCAGTCGTACTTCAGTTTGAAAAGCTGGCCGGACCTGAGTTCCGACATACGCATTGGCTCGTTCAGGTATTCATCGAGCGAATACGAGCCTTTTACTTTTTTCAGGGAAACGCTGTTGGCCGTCGGGTCGATCTCGACCTCATAACGGTCGTTTTCATCCTCCTCGTTTACGGTATCGACTGCCACCGTTATCCTCCCGCCGGCGGGTTCCATACTCTTGACCTTGATATCGACTATCTCGATGTCCGAAGTCTGCGCTACGAGGGTTCTTGCGATCCGAACGGCTTGTTCTCTTTTCATGGTTTTATGCTTTTAAGTTATTTGTGTTCAGTGCTTTATTGTAAGTCTAAGGTAACACAATCGTTCGGGACACGCAAGTCTTTCGGAAGATTTATTTACCTTATTATCAATGTTTTATATCGAATTCAGACAACCGGTTTTCGGGGGTATTTTCATTTATCAGCCTGCTCCTCGAATTCATAATTTCCGCATTTCAAAGGAGTGGGAGGTCGGCTATGCGCCGATCTCCCAATAGCTCCATGCTCCGTCTCGGTAGATGTACTTGTAACGGATGTCGCACTCCCACTCCCGCAGGTAGGCGGCGAACGTCTTGTGGAGCCGCGGGTTGTTGTCGTAACCCTCCTCCGGACGTTCGAACGTACAGCGGCGTAAAGTCTGTTCGACATCTATCAAGTTACCGCGCTCGACCAATGCGGCCGCTTTCTCCGGCGTGGCGTAATATTCGTTCAGAGTCGTGCCCAACGTATCGGGATTACCGTCCCGCCATACGTAAACGCTCTTGATTTCACCTGTTGCCAATTGTACTCCGATTCTTGCTCTTGTACTCATAATACACTCTATTTTAGTTGTTTATCGCATGACAAACATAACATCACAATTCGGAACACGCAAGTTAATTAGCAACTTAATTCAAAGATATTCAGATATTTATCGCGCTAAATCAGAAGAGCCGCCCGGTTTTCTCGTAGGCATTCATCCGTTGCTCGACCTCCTCGAAAGTCTGTCCGTATTTGAAGCCTTCGGATGACTTATTTCCGACCTTCGAAAGCCGTTGCAGTTCGAGCCACAATTCAGGATGGCGGCGGCGCAGGTCGGCGAAGACCGGAATGCGGCAGTTGGGGCAGAACCAGCACCCGCCCCGATGCGCAGTTCGGTAGAGAGGCGACAGCAGACCGTATTCTTCGCACTTGTGTCGGGCGTCCGCCTCTGTATAGCCGTACTTGGCGAGCAAGCTCGTTTTGTGGATGTACCCTTTGTCCTGCATCCGCGCGAGGCGTCTCGGTTCGTCGGCCGCGATGCCGACGTACTGTACGACGCCCTGCTTGCGGAAGCGACCGTAATAACGGTGTATAGGCTGGATTTTGAGGTCGCGGTTGGCGCAGCACTTGCCGCCGATGAGCCAGCCGCGCAGCATACCCTTATGTGCACCGCTCCCAATGACCGTATGGAATAACGTAAGATAGTCTTTCTCCGAACGGACGACATCGACCCGAACGCCTAATGTGGCAAGACGCGGAATCGCCGTCGAGTAGATCCACTCGATGTGTTCGGGAATCTCGCCGCTGATATTGCGTCGGTGGTCGAACATCACCTCCGAAAAGACGGCGGCATCGAGCGGTTCGCCGTGTTCGAGGGCAAGGAGGATCGTAGCGATCGAATCCTTGCCGAACGAACACGAAGCGATATAGGCGGGATTGTCGTAAGTATGCGGAAACATATCAGAGAGAAAGGAATTACTATTCGAGTCTCTTCTCGCAAATTGCGACATACTCTGGATTGGGTTCGAAACCGATGTAATGGCGTCCTAATCGTCGGGCGACGACGGCTGTCGTTCCGCTGCCCATAAAGGGATCGAGGACGAGACCTTCTTCGGGACATCCGGCTTTGATCGGCGTCTCGACCAATCGCGAAGGATACATGGCATAGTGCGCCTCGTGGCTCGGCTCATAAGGGACACGCCACACGCACCGCATATTGCGACCGCGAGGATCCGGCTCGATCATCCCTTGAGGTCGCCCGCTGATGCGGCGATACTCTTCGCCTTTTCCATTGAGTGTCATCGGCGTTTTATAACGCACCAGCGAAGCGGGAGCATACGGTTCGAACTGCTGCTCGAAATAGTATCGCTGCGATTTGGTGAAGAAAAACACTTTTTCGAAGTCCACCGTAAAGCGGTCACGGACGGACGAAGGGATGCAGACAGGCTTGTACCAGATGATCTCGTTGCGCAGCACCCAGCCGCGCAGGATCATCTCGTCAGCAAACTTGTTCGGAATATTGCAGAGCGACTTGGAGGGGATACGGTGACGTGCCGTATCGACCTTGATGTCTATAAGGCAATCGCTGTTCTTCGAATTTTCGCTCCACTTGGGATCTTGTCGGTGGTTGTATTTGTAGGGTTTGCTGTACGAATCGCCCAAGTTCACCCACAGCGTGCCGGAGGGTTTCAGTACGCGGCGGCACTCGTCGAAGATCATGCACAGATGCGCGATGAACTCCTCGCGCGTAGACTCCAGCCCCAACTGCCCCGACCAACCGTCCGGCCACACGATCGAGCCGATGCCGTAGTCGCGCATCTGCCAGTACGGAGGCGAAGTGACGATGCAGTCCACCGACTCGTCAGGAAGCAATCGAAGACCGGAAAGGGCATCGGTATTATGGATGACATTCAGTTCCATCGGTTGAATAGGTTATTATCGGTTATCTTTTTCATACCTTTGCAGGTATGGATATCATGGATGTTCGAGAATATCTCGTTTCTTTACCTGCGGTCGAGGAGTGCCAGCCTTTCGGCGAGGAGTGGCTCGTCTACAAAGTCGGCGGCAGGATGTTCGCGGCCTATGGGTTCGAGCGCCCGCAGTACCTGCCCGTCAAGTGCGACCCCGACCGGACCATTCTTCTGCGGGATGAATTTCCGGCCATCACTCCTGCGTGGCATTTCAATAAGAGGCATTGGAACGACCTTCGTTTCGAAGCGCTCCCCGACGAAGTCGTCATGCGTGAAATCCGCCATTCGTTTCTTACTGTTATCCGGCAGAACGTCACACCCAAAGCTCTCCGCGAAGAGCTGCTGAAGATGGTTGCAGAGGCAGGCGTCGCGGATGCGTCACTCGACATTTAGTAGTTGGTTACCATCCACTCCTCCTGCCGGCGGCGGGACTCCTTGGAGGCCGTGATCTGCCGCTCGATGGGATGTATCGTCCAGCCGAAGCGCGAAACGTATTCGCGGATCCGATCGTGCGGGAACATCGTCAGCATGAACTTGCCCTCTACCTCCGAAAGAATAGCCAGCAGCTCTTCCAAGTCCTGCTCGTTGAAGGTATCCGAGTAGTGACCGCAGTCGGAGCCCACATAGGGCGGATCGACGAAGTGGAACGCCTCCGGACAATCGTAGCGGCAGATGACGTTTTTGCCGTCCTCGCTCTCCACGGTGACGTGTGCAAGGCGCTGACAGACCGCTTCCGTGAACTGATCCTTGCCGTTGAAGAGCTTGAGCGTCGTCGTGCCGCTGCGGTCGTAGCCGAACGTTCCGTCGATCATCGAAGCGAAGCCCAACTTCGTGCAGACCCACACCGCCCAAGCCCGCTCGACGGGCGTGAAGAACGACGGATGCTCGTTGATATGCCATGCGTGCGCGTGTATCTCGCGGCTGTGAAGCGTCGCATCGATCATCCGCCTTGAGTGCCGCATATTGCGTCTGCGCCACGCGATAGAAGTTCACCAATTCGGTGTTCGTGTCGTTGATGACCTCGCACGATACGGGCTGCTTGCCGAAGAGTACGGCGCATCCGCCGCAGTAGGCTTCCGTATAGACCCGGTGGTCGGGAATGAGCGGCAGGATGTATTTGAGCATCGTCTGCTTGCCGCCGTAGTAGCTGATCGGGGTTTTAAGTCTTGCTTTTGCCATGATTAGAAACGCAGAATTTTGAATTTCAGGATAAGGAGCAGCAGAAAAAGGGCGATGAGTCCCACAGCGATCCACTTGACCGCCATAACGGACGGAGGTGGCTTCTCAACCACTTTCTCTTTCTGTTCTCCTTGTCGTCGGACATGGATGTCGTTTCGTATCGTGCTGTCCATGATGGTAAGGCGTTCAGCATCGGCCGCAATCTCCGTACAGACGATACGCCGCACGGCCGGAGCGGTTGCAGGCGGCGCTTCTCGCTGTCGAGGCGTATCCGCGAAGATGCTGTCCGGGATTGCCGACTGCGGTTCGGGAAGTTCTGCCGGCGGCGTAATCGTCGGAGGATAGAACTCTACGACGGTCTGCGAGAGTGTGCCCCACTCGTGCAGCATGTCGGTAACGGCCTTACGGATTTCACTCCGGTCGAGCGAGGTGCTGTCCGTGATGCTATGACGTTGCGTCTTGCGCAAGGGGCTGCACGCTGCGGCAAGCAGCATCAGGACAAGCAGGAGAATAGTTTTACGGGTTCTCATCGTCTTTCGGGTCATTAAGGATTTGTCGGATACGTTCTCGGCGCTCCTGCATGGTCAGCGGCGTCGGTGTCTGTGCGCTCTCCGCTTCCCACGGAAGCGGAAACATCTCGGTCATCGCTCGCCGCTCCTTGCGGTCGAGTTGGATGGAGGTAAGCACCCATACAGCCCAGCGCTCGCGCTCCCATGACTGACGTTGGAGGCTCTGCTCCCGTTCCGACCATCCGAGCCATGCGTAGATGAACTCCGCAGGTGTGAGTACTTCGAAGTCCTCCGGACGCATGGACATCTGACCGACGGCGATGGAGAACCACAGCTCGTAGGTAATGCGGCGGTCGCCTACCTCCTCTTCGCCGCCGCACGACCGTTTTTTACCATACCTCCCAACTTTTCGGTCAGCGGCGAGATGCTCTCGACGAAGAGTTGCGAGACCTCCAGCACCAGATGCGGCTCCTCGTCGAAGATGTCCCACACGTCGTCCTCCGTATAGCGGCGCTCGCTGCCGGAGCGTCGTGCGCCCTCGTTGAGTCCCACCGTCGTGAGCGCGACGATGCTGTCGATACTCCCGACGGCGGCCGTCGTGGTGATGTTCTCGGCAAAATCCGACTCCTGACGTTTGGTGAACTCCGCCACGGCCCTCATGCCGAAGTGGATCGGTGTGGCCTTTCCGTTGATCGTGATCTCTTTCATGACTGCTGAGAGGTTGCATCTTGGGGCGACAGGTTGCCGCTTCCGGTGAGTGAATAGTTGTAGGTGGCATTATCGCCGGCCGGAGCACCGAGCGAGAACGAGGTGATGTACGCCTTGCCGTGGTAGGTCTTCGCAAGGCCCGAAAGCGGCGACTTGATCACCACGTCGACGAGTTTTTTCGAGAGGACGATGCCCAGCACGTCTTCCGAGGTATGGCTGTTCTCGATGGAGTCGTCCACCACGACGAGGCCATCTCCGTCCACCGACCACGAGATGTCGCCGGGCGACTGTTCCTTGCCGTTGGTATCCTTCGTGCGAAGTTCCTTGAGCTCCAAGTCCACCTTCAGGTTGTGTGTGGTGGCGTGGAGCGTCGTCTTGCTGTCGACCAGAACGATGATGTCCTCGCCCTGAATCACTTTCTTCTCTGCCATATTAAGTTATCCTGAATGTTATCGTATATCCGTGCAGATCGAGATCGGCGTAGTAGCTGTATTCGGAAGATTTCCAGATGCAGCGGCCTCCGGCGAAGCTCATCCCGTCGAGTGCCCGGATTACCTTGCGCTTGAACGCCTCGACCGAAGCCATGCGGTCGTGGATAAGCGCCACCTCGAAGAGCGTCTGCACCCCGGCGATACCGTGTTTCGTGCGCAGGGGCGTCTCTTCAGGTGTTGTGAAAGCAGCATAGGGAACGGGCGTCTCGGCATCCACGGCCCCGGCCTGCACCTTGCCCCGAAGCTCCGGAGCGGCCGCTTCGAGTGCGGCGATAAATGCCATCTTGAAATCTTCGATCATCCCTTGACGGGTTTAAAGTGTTTCTGAATGTAGCGTCCGACGGCAGCGGCCAGCTCGTCGCCGAAGATCGCCACCGTACGCTCGTTGGTCTCGCCATAGGCCTTTTCGAGAAAGGGCGTAGCGCGGATACCCTTGACGCTGCGGACAAAGACCTTATCGCCCTGTCGATTCTCGAAAACGAGCAGCTTGCCCTTACGCGAGAGGCGCGGATTCTTCGTGCCCTCGTGGATGAACTTGCCGTAGTATTCGTTCACGGCGCCTTTCTTCTTCGTGCGTTCGAAGACCGGCTTCACGGCGATGGCCACCTCCGACTTCGAAGCGTTGCGGTCCTTGTAACGAACCGTGCGCAGCTGCTTCTTCAGTTTGCCCGTGCGGACGGGAACTTTGCTCCGTGCCGATTGCAACATCGGCTTGGCCGAGGCGCGCAGAGCCGCAAGCAGCATCCGCTTCTGCATCGTGTTCGGCAGTTCGTCCAGAATCCGCTTGGCTGCGGCATAACCGTCAACTTCGATCGTCAGCATCGCTCTTCCGGCATTTGAGGTGCAGGCGCCAGCGGCGTCCCTCCTCGTGGATCGAAGTTATCTTCCGCAGATACCCCTC
>OHCR01001245.1_pt1 | contig 11376 bp, 8 predicted proteins | sample 1566831 | NCBI WGS metagenome assembly OHCR01 (sample SAMEA3879516, study PRJEB24766) | human gut metagenome | biome: human-associated habitat; feature: feces | place: USA | collected 1985/1987
GTATGATTACGGCTGCCTCGTATAGGCTAGACGATAAAGCCCTAGTATCTACAGAGACCTCGATGCTCCCTGAGCCATTTGGAGCTATAGTTAGCTTCTTTTTGTCTAAGGTAATCCTACGAGCGGCTCCACAGCGCATCGTTTATGTCAGTTGCAACCCCGCAACACAAGCACGAGACCTAGCGCTTCTCATGGCAGAGGGACAATACCGAGCCGTGCGAGCTTGCGCTGTCGATATGTTCCCCCACACGCATCATGTGGAGCATGTCGTGCTGCTGGAGCGAGTATAGAGACCGCCGAGCGATTTATCTACCACTCGACGGTCTCTTGAGGTTAATCCGCAACACAGCGGATGGCGTGAGCAAACGACCTATTGCCCATTGTTTTCGTTGACATAAAGTTTGTTCGTATTTGATACGTAAGGCGATAAGCCATCGGTGCATTATTGAATCCTAGTACAGGGTCTGTAAAATGCTCAGCCGTAGATGACCATACAAAGACATTCCCCTTGCCTATGATATTACATCCAGTATCAAATTCACGACCGCTTCCTGATGCGGGCCACCAAGAGGACTTTCCATTGAAAGAATAGTAAAATCCACTCATGTCTTCCGAAGGCATTTTATTCATCAATTCTTCCCACTGAGAGACCTGAGGTATATGAAATCCTGCAGGACTAGGATCGTAGTCTGTCTTGACCCCACCCCAAAGTGTCAAATCGATCGGAGTGTGCCAGTCGCAACTTTTGTCCTCGAAGTAAAATGTCGTAGGATGAGCGATAGCCGTAGCTAGATCTACAGCCTTGGTTTCGACTAGCCATTTCTTTAGATACTTGGGGTTCAAGATGGTCCAACGCTCACACTCGGTGAAGACGTTTTCCTTTTCCCACTCGGTCTCTTCGTAGCCAGCGAAGAAAGGAGTCGGTCGTCCCCACTGCCATACCAAACCCCAAGTTGCCTTACCCTCTGAAGGATCTGCAGAAGTTGCTCCAAGGTTGCGATCCATAAAGACTGCTCCATTTTCGTACTGCATCGTCTTCGGAGGATCTGTACACCAGATATGCCACACCCAAACGATGGTTCCATCTTTGTCAAATCCTGCTATTATGGCGTTACCTTCTTCTCCAGTAGTGGTCAAATATACTTTACTCCCATCATAGTGTACATCAGAGAGTAGTAGCTGCTCTTCGCGATCTGCAACTTTAGTTGTCCAAATCCAGTCAACCTTGTCAATACGCTCGATAGGCTTACCACTGACATGTAGAGGAGTAAAGCTGTATTGTCCCTTCTCTGATACTATGTAGCAGTTGGCTCCAGGTCCGAGATCTTTTGTTGTAGACTCAGCTGTTTGAAACGTCTTACGACATACTGGCTGACCTGTCGGGGTGTCCAATGCAAAAGCTACGACCATATATTTGGTTGCACCTTGTAGTGTATCCAACATCAGCTTCTGCTTACCAGTGAAGCTGTGAAGCTGTAGTGTGTTCGCATCTACATCAGAGAGTTTGCGAATAATCTCCGAGTCATCAAGCCCCTCCAAAGAGGTCGCTAGATAGACTCCGCAGAAATAACGTTGTTCAGTTACAGACGGAGTAATAGCTACGCAAGCACTACGCTCCGTAATCTCAGATACCTCTATAGAGTAGGTATATTGAGAGGGCTTTATGTCACAATCGTCAGAGCAACTGATGTTCCATAAGGATAAGATTGCAAACACAAAGATTAGGAGAGACTTCTTAGTTTTAATCATAGTTGCATAGGAGATTCTAGGATGATTTGTTTTGCCGTAGGACTGTGTCAAATGTCATACTCTCTAGGTATAGATTCCTTTGAAGGGTAGTCGCTCTAGTTTACCTGGAGCTAATCGCAGTTCTATACAGATGAAGTAAAACATTCGACACAGTTCTCTCTTCAAAGACCTTTATATGAACACTCCCTGTAGGAGATTAGTCAATATATAGGACCTTATACGTGTATTCTCCGATGGAGACTAGATAGGTTCCAACTCTCGGGAGAGCGACACTGGTACAACCTCTGCCTATGAGTAAACCACTTAGGTCGTAGACCGATACGTTACTTGGATCCTCACAGCCCTCTATACGAAGGGTGTTGCCGTCAAGGATGATGACAGGTTGTCTCATCAGTGGAGAGATATGCTCATTACTCTCTATTCTTCCCGTCAAATGTCGTTTAAGAGACTCTGGGCTGACCTTGCCATCTGCAGTGCTTGATACAGAGAAGGAGTACTCCTCCCCAGGGGCTAGATCGATAGTACTTACATACAACTGAGTTGCTCGGGGATCTACAGTTTGGTTGTCCGAATAGGGAGCATAAGGTTCGTCTCCAGCCAGAAGCTCTTGATATACTCTGAGCTTGTCAAAGAAGTAATAAAGAGGTTTTTGGTTGCCAGCGTCTAAGCCCATAAGCATAATGTCGCAATGCTTCTTACCCCCAGATAGCGTTATCTCATGGTCTACCCAATCTGTAGTGACGGAGATTGTGTCACTAGCTATAACTTCATTGGGCATAACGTCTGTATTACGGAGATATACGGCAAGATGGTGTGCATTGCTATCTCCTTTGAGTCTAAAATGTACGTGGACCTTACCTCCCCCTCTATCCAAGTCTAGAATGGGAGATAGAATAGTCCCATTAGCCATAATGCGATACCACGCATTGTTGATGCCCAACACACCCTTGGCGTAAACCGCATTGACCGTTTTCCAGTTCCCTCTGCTTGGCTCCTTCAGGAAGTCAACGACGAAGCCTCCCTCAGTGGTCCCATTGTCGTCGGGATCTTCCGTCGTGCGGTCAGTCTCGATGAAGTCAAAGTCGGTATTGATAAAGTCAAAAGTCTCTCCGTCAGCCGTAGCTCTGTGTGAGACATAAGTCTTTATTAAGTATCCTTGGACATCAGGGACGGTCTGCCAATTGGCGTTGAAGCCATACTCACTCACATCTGTAGCTGGTTGAGTAGCTGGCACAGGCAGGTCGGGGTTGATGATGTACTGCGCTCTTAGAGCTAGAGTACTGATGCACATAAGTGTGCAGAGGAGTAATTCTATTCGTTTCATTGTGTTGTATAGTTGTTAAAGTGACACATATAGTCTAAGCATTATAGCTATTGAATCATAATGAGGTCTGAGCTTTCGCTCCCGTCAGCGTAGACTACCTTAGCAAGATAGATGCCTGCTTCATATTGTCTCATATCTAGACGCTTGCCACCTAGCTCCACCTGCAAGAGAGCTCCTTCCATATCAAAAAGAGCAATGTAACTAGTAGCCTTGTCCGTATTGAGTTGCAGACACTTGTCTACGACTATAAAGTTGGACTCTCTTGTTCCCTCTAGCAGGGTAATCTCAGATGGAGATGTCAAGTTGAGATAGATGGGAATCTTACAGTACGAAACGAGTGAATCGTTGCTACGTATGATTACGGCTGCCTCGTATAGGCTAGACGATAAAGCCCTAGTATCTACAGAAACCCCGATGCTCCCTGAGTCATTTGGAGCTATAGTTAGCTTCTTTTTGTCTAAAGTAATCCAGCGAAGACATGGCGATGGTGCCCCCGTTACGTTTCCTCGTATCAGTAGATTAGCATTTGTTCCTAAGTCTGCTAGAGACCACCAATAAGAACTACGGTCAATACTAATCATATCCCCAAAGCCAATGCTCGCAGGACCTCCGTCGAGACCTAGCAAATGAGGTATCCCCTTACATCCTTCTAGTGATACTCCAATCCATAAGTCTTCGTTTGAGATGGTGACAGGTGTTGTAAGCTTTATATGGTTCCATCCGTGGGCTACAGGAGTGAATTGCTGTCGATATATCTCAGCTCCTGTCTTATACTGACGCTCTCCACGCCATACGGATACGAAGGACTTCCTTGCAGGTTGAGCTATATAGACATCCACGCTACTGAGTTGCATACCGTAGATATGTCCTAGTGCAATCCCTGGGAAGTAGTGTGCAAATGACACGTAAACGTTGTCTGCACCAATATCCCCCTGATAAAAACCAGCATAGGTCAAGGTCAATCTTGTCTTTGGATCATAAGGCGGATCTGTCATCGTACTGTTTCTTTCGACTCGGAGAGTAGGTCTTGGCGCAGAAGCTGACTGGGAGACGGGTCTTATCCCAGGAAATGATGGTAGACGGTACTCAACCTCTGCGGATATGTGAAGGTCAGACTTGCCTTGATTATCTATAGCGATAGTGTGAGTCCGTCTCTCGTCTCCCTTCATAGTCAACTCTAGCGGATCCACATCTAGAGAACATCTAGGAGATTCTTCGTTTGGTACTACAGTCAGGGTATAATCCTCAGTCTCACCATATTGATATACTTCGCAAGGGGATACATCTTGATTACTCAGCACGATACGCATACACTTATCTCCAGGTATCGCTCTGATGTGTTCAGGGATACGTATCTGCAGAGTTGACTTGGGAACATATCCGATGAACTCCCCTATGTCGTCAAATAACCCATTTTCATTCCAGTCAACCCATACCTTGACAAAGTCTCCATTGCGAGCTTCTTTGTCAATCTCTAGAGTCAATGTTTCTCCGGCACGTATTTCAGTCTTATAGTCTCTGTAGTCTGAGTATAGAGACCAGCCCGTATCATTGGTTATCTCGCCACAAGAAACCCGTCTGATCCACTTGTACTCACCTTGGAAGGAGCTGGAGGAGGCACAAGGGGCATCTACATTACACACGGTCTTGAAGGTAATCTCTTGCGGTGCCTTGAGAGCATCTTGGGGAGTAACATTTTTCAGATGGTATGTATGCTCTCCTGGAGCTGAGCAATCTATACGATGGGAGAATGTGTACTTGAAGGACTCGCCACTAAGGATCGTATTATCAATACGCTCGGTAAAAAGCAGTCGCTCCCCTTCGTATAACTCAAAGGTAGCATCTGAAACGTGTGACAGGCCATAGTTCCTAAGTTCAGCCTGAAGGATGGCGTACTTACCCCTTTCGCTACTCTTGGGACTCAAGATGCGTTTGATTTTAACTCCCTTTTGGGCTAGAGGCTCATCCGTGCTACCTAAGAAGCAGTAGTTAAAGCCGCCCGCAAACCAACGAGTCTCGTCTGAGCCTTCTTGCTCCATTGATATGAGCCCTTGGAGTGAGCGAGAGGAGTCGTGGATCGTACAGAAGGAGGTCTGATACTTCTCTCCTGTATCCACAGCGCATACACTGACGAAACCACTCTCTAGATAGACTTTATCCTTGAGGTCTATCTTAAAGGCATAAATATACCCCTTAGACTCTTCACCTACAGAATTCCAAAGCGCATCCGTCCTCTGCCCGACTATGTCGACCTCCTCTCGGTATAGTTGCTCTCCCGGCAACCCGTTGGCTCCCATTTCCCAAAAGGCGACCTCTAGTCTAATAGAATTAAGCATATGTCCCTCATCATCCAGCTGGAGCCTCTCGGTAGACAACTGAAAGTGACTATCGGCAAATATCCCAAAAATCTGTACGCCTTGTATAGCATACCGATTGTCCGTAAAGGCTTGATAGTCTCTTGATGCATTTGCATAGTAGCCTTGGTCAGATCGATTTATACCACTCATCTTGGCATTGGGGTCGAAGGGTTCAGAATGAATGGTGTTTGGCGGGCATGCGAGTGCTGGCACATCAAGCTTTCTCAATCCCTGGTCCACCACTGGGGGCGGAGTCGTGGCATAGCATATGTGTGAGAGTACACTGAGTAGTAGCATGATTGATAAGACTTTTCTAGACATAGTTTATGCAGTTTAGTTTAGTGTCACAGCAAAATTATTATAGATGATAGAATCGATAGATCTCTCTTTTGTGGCGCAAGTAACCAAAAAAAAATGAAACAGCCAAACATTTCGAATATTTCTTGTGTCGTACGTTCTCATTTGGCTAATTCCTATTTTGAGGTGCTGGGGAGAAGCCACCCCGAAAAGTCTAGCTGAAGTGAACGGTGATACGGCAGAGGAAAAAGTCCCTATTTCTAGCTCCATAGTTGATGGAGATAAAGCGTTGGAGGTTTTGATTGAGTGCTTCTGCAGGGGCGTTGGGTTTGCCTGCTCCCTCTTGTCAGAGCGGTCAATGTTTTCCTTCTGGATCCTTCGGCTCACTCGCCAAAGGACCGCGTTTGATACTCAGGAAGGTACGACTTTTTTCTCCTCAAATATTGGGGATAAACGCTCCGAGACTCACTCTCTCCGTGAAACTTGGGTTAGGGCACTATTGCTTTGAGGGCGTGTTATGCTTGTTGTGTAACTCTGATAGATGTATTTTGGTAAATAAAGAGAGGGAGTCCCCGTGGTGGGGCTCCCTCTCGTCGCTTCTGTTCAATTTACAACTAAAACTAATCACAAAACAGTCTTGCCACACGGTGCCTCACGGGCTCTCCGTGTATGGAGCGCGTACGGTACTCACGTATGGTCACGCTTCACAAGATGCTACAGTAACGTGTAGCCCGTTTGTAGGTACTTCTTATTGAAAGGTTAAGTAGTGGGTCTAGGGGGGACAAGCGACAAGAGTTACTTCTTGCGCTTGCGATTGTCTTGAGTGACCGCTTTCTCGAGCTCTCGGCGGGAGAAGCTGCCCGAGAAGTTGATCACCGTGTACTCGTCATCGCCAGAGACGATCATATATAGTTCGGTAGCATTGTCTCCTTGTAGCTGTCCGATCAAGTTGACGACCCCGTTATCGTCCTTGACATACATCAGCTGCTCAAGGTCTGAGTGACGCAGCTCTATGACTGGAGCGAAGGTACGACGTAGCTCCTGTATGGCCTTGCGGTCGGAGGAGGTGTAGATATGTATCGATGTGATGCCGTCCATGATACCCGACATAGCGTCAGCCCCGTCTATCTTGAGACTCGCTTTGGGGACGCTCTGTAGCATTGCGGGGGAGATATATACGACATCTATATTCTTAGTCTCTAGAAGCTTGGATGTATTGATACGTGTACGGGTAGAGCTACGCTGAGCTGATGCTGGGAGTCCCACGAGGAGGATCATCGATAGTGCGATGATGCTCAGGCGTGAGAGATGAGTAGTATATGATTTCATAATCTGTGTGTCTGTATCAGAGGTTCTATATATAAGTCGTTTGAGAGGGGAGATTGTTGCAGTCATAGATGAGATCAATCGCCCGTCAGGGTCCATCCACCCTCTGAGACAAAGGGAATCTTCTCCATCGAACTCTGGTAAGAGTCCTGCAGGCGGCCGAAAAGTTGGTCTATCTCCTCATTTTGCTCAGAGCACAGCTGCACGCAGTCACCTAGCTTGGTCAAAGCGGCAAGCGTATACTCATTGACCTCCTCCTGTGGTATGGGCTGACCATTGCGTAGGGATAGCTCCGCCTGTCGGCTGTTGCGCCCCCACTGGAAGACGGAGACTCCTACACCGCCCACGATCAGTACAGCGGCGACGGCTGCGTACTTACGCACCCACACCTTCCACCGTGGAGTGGTCTGATAAGATAGGGATGGCTCTGTCTCTGAGCTCTTCGTCTGTGTGGCAGCACGCTGCAATGTAGCCTCTAGGAGCATGCGGTCGGCATAGTATGGAGACCCAGGCTCCTCCTGAAGGAGTGCTAGATAGAGTACAAACTCCTCGTCGGGCGTAGACAAACCGTCGTAGTAACGCTCTAGTAGCTGCTCTATATCGTGTGATGAATGTATCATAGTGGCTTATGTAGTCTATATAAATGAAGAGGTATGTGGCTCACGGCTTCATATCGGCAAAGAGTGCTCTCGCCTCCTTGCGCAGTCGTGATATCATCGATCGGACGGTCACCTCTTTGAGACCCATGCGCTGGGCAGTCTCATCGTTGGTAAGCATCATCTCCTGTCGTAGTCTCCACACCTCTTGCTGCTGCTCGGGGAGGGTCGCGACCCAGTCGTCAATGCGTGCTAGCTGCTCCTTAGCTATGAGCTGCTCTTGGGGTGTTGTAGTGACTAGAGGCATCTCCAGCTCTGTGGGCTCTTCTGCATTGCGCAGACGCTGCGCAGGGGCCCGTAGCGTGTCGATGCATTTGTTACGAGCGATGCGGATGGCGTAAGCTTTCGGTGAGGCGACCTCCTCCAGATGGTCTCGCTGCTCCCAGAGCTTGATGAGCACATCTTGGGTCACATCCTCAGCCTCCATCTCGTTGGATAGAAGAGCCATACAGACCTGTAGGATCGTCGGCCGTAGGGGGACGTAGGTCTGTATGAAAGTGGCTCCATCCATTGTAATCACTGTAAACTAAAAACTATTCAATGTATAACTAAAACTACGCTCGGATCAACGATCCAGAAGAGCGTCGTACACCATTAAGACGAGTGAGTCGTCGAAATGTTGCAGCGGATAGGACTAAGATCGTAACTCTCGCCCAATTTCCACTATGCCCCCGAACGGAAAGCATCAGATCTCCACGTGGAAATTCTCAAATCTCCACGTGGAGAAAAAAAATTCTCCACGTGGGCGACAAATGAAACTTCGGAGGAATCAAATGAAACTTCGGAGGAATCAAAACGTCTCCACGTGGAAAATAAAAAATAGCCACGTGGAGATTTGCAATTTTCCACGGGGCTATCACGCACCGCCCGAAAAAAGAAGCGCTGCAGTCTGACAGAGTTGCGTAAAAAGGTCGTCTCGACAGCTCCTTACAACTACCCTACCTACGTATCTCAAAGCGTGTCACCAGGTCGCCAGCCTGTAAGATATAAGCCCCCTCGGGGAGGGTCGATACATCTAGCGTATCACCTGGATCTGAGATCGTAAAGAGATGCTCTCCAGTGACCGTATAGCAAGTGACACTCGGCACATTTGGATCGGTCAGATGAAGACTCTGAGAGGTGTCCGTAGGATAGACGATAGGTTTAGTCGCCTGCCACGGACGCTCTATGTTTTGGTCGTCTGCTCCGTTGTAGGGCGCGTACTTCTTATCTTTCGTGTAGTAGAGTACAGCCCAGTTTTTATCTCGAGCGATCTGTACTGCCTCCTTGCTGCAGACATTCTCCTCTAGGGGATAGGACTCATCGTATACGGCTATCTGAGCAGGCTTCTCAGCATTGGCACTGGTGGTAGGTAGAGACTTGACTAGAACCAGCATCTGCTCTCGGGATATTTTATTATTCTCCAAGTAAAGCTGGTGAGCCGATGAGCAAGCGGAGAAGTCTAGGGTCGTGATCTCATTGAGGTAGCAGTTGAGGCTCTGAAGAGCTGTCAGGGTGGAGAGATCTAGACTCTGGAGCTTATTGCGCTCGCAATAAATAGTATTGAGCTTGGTGCACCCGGTCGTAATCAACTCCGTGAGCTGGTTGTAGCCACAGGCCACCCCTTGCAGCTGCTTATTGGCCGATAGATCGAGTGAAGTCAGACCACAGTGCGTACACTCTAGTGCCTTCAGGGCTGTCGCTCCTGAGGCATTGAACTCAGTGAGAGGATTTTCGGAGCAGACAAACTGACTGAGAGCTGGTTTATTAGCTAGATCGATCTGGGAGAGCTTATTCTCTGAGCAATTAACCCAAGTGAGCTTGTCGCACTGTGAGATGTCTAGAGAGGTCAGTTGGTTCTTGTGGCAGAAGATCATCGTCAGCTGTGGGGCGTTGCTAAAGTCCAGATGGGTAAGCTCATTCTCCTCGCAGTCAATACGGTCTAGATAATTGGCGTGGTCAAACGTAATGTCCGTCACTCCATTCTTAAAGGTAGCTAAGTACTTGACCGGCCCCGTGATAGTTACAGTCTGATCGGTCAGTGCATACTTCCTCCAGGTCTGCTCGAGGATAGGTGCGGATAGTCCCGTAGCTCGCACCTCTGCGCCATCTTTAGAGACGACCTTCATATAAACAGAGTCGCCGACGTTGAATTTCGTCTGTATTGTGATAACTTGCTGCTCCTGAGCTCGTAGGCTCATCGTAGCAGCCCCGCATAGCGTGATGACCAGTCCAGCCACAAAACGCCAGATAGTCGTACGGTAATACTGTTTCATACGATTGAAATTGTCTATAGATGAATTGCCGAGTGCCAGAGGGAGGTAGAGGGAGACTCCTAAGTTGGTGAACTGTGCACCCCACCTCTACTTCCAGTGGCTAAGGTAGTAAAAAACTCTTTAAATCAAGAAGCCCCCTTAGCTTCCCCTAAATTACTAGCCGAGACTTGCGAAATTGAGACGCAACGCAAAAAGGGGGGGGAGTCTCTAATCTCTTTTTCGTATCTTTGTCCCAAGTCTATTTTTCACTGGTAGATTATGCACAGACCTAAGACCCCTACCCGACTAATTAGATGGGTACTTGCGATGACGATGGTGTGGCTCACGAGCTGCGCTAGTCGTCAGGCGACTGTGACTCCGTACGTGGCTGACGAACAGCCTGCGAACGGGGTCGTTTACTATCTACCGAAGACACAACTACGTATACACTTTGTCATCTCAGAGGAGCAGTTTGAGCCTGGTGCACTGGTCGCTTACGCCTCTAGGTATCTAGGTGAGAGCTATGCGACGCAGCCCACGACACGCTACCAGATAGAGCGTGTGGCGATGCACGCTCATGGAGTCCCCGACACGACACAGAGCTATCTGATCCAGTCGGTAGCGACGCCCTCTGTCGAGCAGCTGGCGGCACTAACGCCCGAAGGTCTGCTCTACTCACTCCACGGCAAGGCGTACAAGCCTACCACGACGGACTACCTAGCAGACTATCCTAAGGGGGTGACCCAGCAGGAGGCTAGTCAAGCACTACCTCAAGAGTATGCCCTAGCTACCTCACGTGCCAAACAAGCTGAGGTAGCGGCCAGTAGACTCTTCGAGCTGCGAGAGCGCCGTGTGGAGCTGCTCTCGGGTCAGGTCGAGACGATGCCGTGCGATGGCCCAGCACTCAAGATGGTCTTAGATGGTCTGGACAAGGAGATAGCAGCTCTGCAAGCGCTCTTCGCAGGTCGTACCACGAAGCGATACTATGAGGAGATCGTGGACGTACCCATTGACGAGCCAGTCTCGCAGCAGGTGGTAGCTCGCTTCGCTCCGCAGTATGGCTTAGTCGACAAGGCGGATCTCTCGGGAGCTCCTGTATACATAAATATCGAATCTCTAGATCATTCCGCTCCGCAGAGCGATACGGAGCTGCATAAACTGGCCAAGAGCAAGGTACTCCGCTACATCGAGCCAGGACGAGCTCGCGTGTCGCTACAGCTTCCCGAGCGCAGCCAGGCGATCATGCTAGAGCTCTCGGTGGCACAGTGGGGACACACAGCACTCCTGGAGCACAAGCTAGGCGCGGACAAGCTGGGACAGCTGCCCTACACGATATACTTCGACCTCACGAGTGGCTCTATCGAGCTGATCGAGCTACCGCAGCAATGAATAACTTGAAAAATACTAATCTATAAACGAACCATTCATATGGA
>OHCR01001246.1_pt1 | contig 11373 bp, 5 predicted proteins | sample 1566831 | NCBI WGS metagenome assembly OHCR01 (sample SAMEA3879516, study PRJEB24766) | human gut metagenome | biome: human-associated habitat; feature: feces | place: USA | collected 1985/1987
GTCTAACGAAATCAATGCCATCAAAGAGATTCTCAAGGCTCTAGATCTACGAGACTCCGTCATCACCATTGACGCTATCGGCACTCAGATCGAGATCGCAAAGGCAGTGGTTGAAAAAGAGGGCGACTACATACTTCAGGTTAAAGACAATCAGAAACTAACGAAGGAAGAGGTGCTAAGCTTCTTTTGTTCCCTCTACGATGCTCACATAGTGCATCAAGAACAGAAAGACTTTGGTCATGGGCGAATAGAAGCACGTACGATGAGTAGCATCGTAAACCCTTTATCTCTAGACCCCGACTCAACTTTGGATAAATGGGAAGGGCTTAAAAGTATCCATATGATGACAAGAGTACGGACGAACAAGAAGACAGATAAGTCCAGCAGCGAAACCACTTTCTACATCTCTAGCTTGACAGACGGGACAGAAGTTTTCAAGTTGATCCGTGAACATTGGGCTGTGGAAAACAAGCTTCACTATATGCTGGATATGCTTTTTAGAGAGGACTACTCTACCAAAAGAGCTGGCAATGCCGCTCAGAATATGAACATCATAAACAAGATAAACCTGACTATCATTCAACGGCTTAAAGACAAGCTCAAAGCCACATCAACGCTGCGACTGAGGAAAAAGCTCGCACGAATGACTCCAGAGGGAATCTTCGAAATGGAATTATAATGCGTCAGCCCTGAGGGAGGAGGAAGGTTTATTTGCATGTTACGAAAAAAGCACTATCTTTGCGATAGAGACATAGTTTAACTTTATGGATACTTTTCCTCCCCCGTTATTATGTAGCGACAGTCCAGCACGCTTCAGGAGTAGTTCTCGAGTTCTACTCGTGGGGGGCGTGTGGGGAGTAGGATGGCACAACCAGCACAACACAATCAAGTCGAGATTAGGTAGCTACATCTCCTATCCGAAGAGTAGACTAGCTCGTCACCTCTTCTGCACCACGTATGATGATCCCATAGAACTTGCTCATACGTGGTCTATTGTTTTCTCCCTTTAGGAGCAAAAGCTCTCTAGCGATATCTTCATCAGTCTATACTAATCAACTAACATACATGCGCATATGAAGCGACTATTACCACTTATGCTGACACTGCTCACGATGCTCTTGACGGCTCTTACGAGTACGGCACAGGAGACAGCAGTGATTACGTTCTCCTCTACAGAGGGGGGGACAGCCTACGCCAATAATAAGGAATCTTGGGATGAGATTCAATCAGGCGATGCGCTACCCGTCGGGACGGAAGTCTCTCTACGGGTCGAGTGCGATGCACAGACACACTATGTCAAGGGCTGGGTCATCAATGGTGAATCCACCTACGCGTACACTATGTACATCGACTATACGATACAAGCGGGTGACAATATCTTGCAGGCTGTCGTAGAGCCACTCCCCGCTGAGGGCTTTAAGGTCACTTATCAGGCTGGTGCTGGCGGTAAGATCACGCAGGCTCAGTATCAAGATAATCAGACCTATGATATGGTGGACTTTGCCAGTGGCGACCTCGTACCCACAAGAAGTAGCGTTCAGCTTACGGCTGAGCCTGACAAGGGCTATGTGATCGACCATTGGACAGTCAATGGGAGCCCACGGGGTAACCAAAGCCAAGTCTATACTTACACGAGCTCACCGCTCGATATAGAGGTGACCTTCAAGCAAGTTACGATGCACACGGTCAACTACTCTGTCGAAAGTAATGGAACCATCCAGGCCACCTATCCTAAGAACTATATGGACGAGCCCTTCGATAGTGGAGCTGAACTACCAGAGGGAACGCAGGTGACCTTCTTTGTTGTCCCAGACAATGGATACAAGGTTGAGAAGTGGATCGTCAATGGTGTCGAGGAAGCTCCTGGTCAGGACTTCCCACAGAGACTACAGAAGATCCTTATGGAGGATCTGACGGTTCAAGCCGTCCTCATGAAGGAGAAGCCTAGGTATACGATCACCCTAGATCATGGTACAGGCGGTAGCATTGAGGGTAAGTACGTTGACGATGAGGGTTATAACAGAATCTTCGACTACCAAAACGACATCCAGGAGGGTACGGAACTCACTGTCCGTGCCACACCTGATCCAAATCGTATGGTCGACAAGTGGTACCTCAACGACAATGAGGTGGCACCCTCTGCTGAAGATCCCAACCTCTACATCCTAACGGTAACTGAAGCTGCAAGGGTATATGTCACCTTCAAGGAGGGACAGTCTGGCTATGTCGTTAACTACTCCGCTGGAGAGCATGGGGCGATTGAAAAGGCTGAGGTATATCTACCTTCAGGCATTACGACCTTTGAATCTGGAGAGACCATTTCTGCAGGCGTACACCTCAAGTTTACTGCTAAGCCTGACAAGGGCTATGAGGTAGACCAGTGGTACGTCAATGATCAGCCAGCTGAGTCCTTCTATGCTGGCAAGACTGAGTTTGAAACAGAAGTAGCGGGTAAGATGGATGTCAAGGTTACCTTCAAGAAGGGGGCTCCCCTCAGCTACCCCGTCTCTTGGACGCTAGAGGGCGGTCGCATCTTCGTCGCTAAGTACAAGGCTGAGGGGTCTGACGAGTGGACTGTTATCGAGAATGGTAACCTTGTCACAGAGGGTACCGAGCTCACCCTATGGGTCAACCCAGGAGATAACAATGTAGTCAAGGAGTGGTATATCAACGGCGCTCTACGTGAAGACCTCGCCGGGATCACAGAGACTAAGATCACCATCGAGGGTGAGACTACTATCAAAGTAATTTGTGCTCCAGACACTCCTACACCAGTGACTCATAAGGTGACCTACTCCGTATCTCACAAGGATCAGGCTACACTGACAGTGACTGACGCTAAGACCAACGAGCCTATCGCCTCTGGCGCTGACGTCGTAGAGGGTACCGAGATCACCTGCCAAGTAACCATCCCCGAGGGATCTATGTGGCAGCTAGAGAAGTGGACCATCGGTGGTAAAGACTACACCGAGGGTGCTAAGAAGTCAACCATCACGCTGACCGTAGACAAGGATCTCGAGATACAAGCTGTCTTACTAGACCACACCTCTATAGAGACTCCTGCGGGGACTCGCTACGTAGTCTCTCTACAGGATGGAGAGCTGATGATCCAAGGACTCACCACGCCTACTCCTATATATCTATATAGTACGTCAGGTGAGTTGATTCTGTCTCGTCTGATGGAGACCTCAGTACTTTCTCTCCGTGATCTACCGCAGGGCGTCTACTACCTAGTCGTAGCGGGACACTCCTACAAGGTAATACGCTAAGTCCTATCTACGAATCGTAGGACATATCTCTCGTCAGGTTCTTCATGGTCTAATCATCGTGAAGAACCTGCACACTGCAATAAGCACGCTTAAATCACACTAAATACGTAACTAGATAAAACGAAATGAACAAAAGCAACTTCACCAGCTTCAGTAGAGTATGGACTACATTATGTCTACTGCTCTGCTGTGGATTTATCTCAGCACTTCCCTTGTCTGCGCAGGAGATGGCAGAATGGAAGTTTCAACTGGGAGCCCCCGCTCTAGAGTCTCCATCGAATGTAACTAAGAGTAATTTCACCGCTACCTGGAGTAACATCCAAGCTCAGCGACTCAACGATGATGGTACTCCATGGAATACGGTCTTCTTTAGACTTATTACAACCAGAGAGATCCTCGCAAAGAGTGATGGCTACTATAACATAGCTAATGCGGCAGTCCTACCCAACCCCTCTGGACAGAGAGAGGCTATACCTGAGACACCGACCTATCTAGACAAGCAGCTCTCTCAGCCAGGCTGGATCTCAGGACTATGCTACTGGACTCCTAACGGGTTCTCAATCAATGCAAAGGATCTAGAGGGTGTCGGATATCCTAAGGATGCGATAGGTATCACAGCTCGTATCACATCACCTGTGATGGATCTATCTAACGCCAATCGTAAGTACACGCTCGAATTTACGGCAAAAGTGCTACAGGCTGATGGCCCTGTCAAGATCAAGGTCTTCGGCTATGGTGAGGAGATCGCCTATACTCATGGAGTCCCTGGAGTAAAGGAGCTCACGCTACAGAACAATGGCAAGGAGCAGAAGTTTAATATCGACCTAGACGGAGGTACCTGGTGCCACCGTGTCATCATCGAGATTAACGACTTTGCGGAGGTTGAGTTCTCTAAGAATATCGTTGTCAAGCAAAATCTCAAAAAGGGAGAGCAATCTTATCGCAGCACCTCTTACTATGTGATACCTTTTGAAGCCGCAACGGCTGATAGCGACAATCCAGCAGGACTATCAGGTCCTGAGGAGTATCGCGTCAAGTATTCATACACCATCAAGGGGTTAGACAAGAGCATTCTAGATGTTGATGCAGCAAAAGCTGAGGGTGAGCGCGTTGCTTACCGTATGCTCTATGCGGACAATCGCCCTGCCTACGGAGGTAAGCAAAACCTGACTAAGTCGACTTACTCCGAGCCAGCTTACTTCGACAACTTTGAGGATCCCAACGACTATCTCTACGTGGGTTACTGCAACTATGAGGCTCCAAACTACGAGGCAGTAGAGCCTTCAGGGGTCACATGGGCTGGCTACCATGGAGGTGCCATCAAGCTGACTAAAGATAAGCTCAAGGATCTAGTCGGTGGTCAGGTCGTCGGTATACGATTTGCCTCTGCTGCCTCCATGCAGAAGGATCAAGTCAACAATGATCCAGGCTTCTACACACCGAAGCTACCCTGTATCTTCCTCGCAGAGTCTGTACCCACATGGGATCGCTCTGACATCAACAACCCGAAGCTTGTTACTCCCTGGAAGCCTATCCAAGTTACTACGGTCGAGAAGTTTAGAAACGGGTGGAATACCCTCTTCTTCGACGAGCCGTATGAGATCAAAGCCGAGAGCGAGTTCTTCGCAGGAGCTTATGCTTACGACGCTGCTGGAGAGGGAGGTATCCTCGTCAGAAGCTACCAGTCGCCTGGGGTAGATCCTAACTCTGCTTGGACAGCCTCCAACTGGGGTACCTATACTATCGAAGAGGCTCAGTTTAATAGTAGAGTAGGTAAGGGCGAGGGGCCTCTCCTGATGCAGCTCATCGTAAAGCCTAAGAATGTAGATCCTACGACACAAAATCGTGGAGAGATCAGCAACCTTCAGACTCCTGCCTTCATCTATGCTGATGAGGAGCTCAAGCCTACGGTAGAGCTCTTTAACACGGGTATCAAGGCTATCACTAAGATCACGGTAGAGACAGACCTCGCTGGCAAGAAGCAGACGCAGACTGTCGCTCTAGATAAGCCTCTAGCCGCTTCGCTCAGCAAGGTAGTCGCACTACAGCCTATCGATCATGAGGGCATCTCTGGCAAAGTACAGCTCATCGTCAAGCTCACAGAGATCAACGGGGTGGCTCTCAAGTCGCCGGTAGCTCTAACAGCTGGGCTAGAGATCCTCAAGCGTGACGAGGCCTTCGAGCGTACGACCCTCGTAGAGGTCTTTACCTCCGAGCAGTGCAAGTACTGTCCAGCTGGTGTCTCTGCAATGGAGAGTCTGATCGATAACCCTGGCAATGCTAAGATCAAGGAGCGTCTTGCCATCGTATCGCATCACGCTTTCTTCCAGCCAGACTTTATGGTGCTTCCCTACAGCCAGGGACTAGCTCCATTCTATGGTATCAAGAACTCGGCAGGAGACATCTCGCTAACTAATACGACCTCTCCGACGAATATGTTCGACCGCAAGCCTCTACCGGCACTAGGCGATGCTAAGGGTCATAACGGATCTGTCTACCCCCTAATAAGCAACCAAAACGAGCTTAATAAGGTCGCTGAGGCTGCTGAGGCAAATCCTGCTGCAGTCTTTGTAGAGGTCAAGCCTTGGTTCCAGAAGGAGAGCAACACGCTGAACGTCCTCGTACAGGGTCGCGCCTCTGCACGCTTGGATCGCTCGCGTCCTGTTTACCTGACTATCCTGATGACTCAGGATCGTATCAAGCCTCGCCAGCAGGCCGGCAGTATGCCTACGGGCTTTGTACACACCAACGTCCTGAGATATGTCGATGAGGGTGGCTTTATGGGCTCTGAGGTGACCTTCGACGAGATGGGTAACTTTAAGATCGTTAAGGACATCCCTGTCAAGGCTACTGATGCTAAGAGTGGTACGCTCCCTGAGAATCAGTTCCTCCTAGAGGGTGACAACAAGAGTGTCGAGGATGTAATGAAGGAGGTCAATGTCATCGCCTTCCTACACTACTACGAGCAGCTCCCCACCAATGACGATGTCGAGGAGGATGATCAGCGACTCCTTAAGAATGAGGTGCTCAACGCAGCACAGCGTCGTGTCTCCTTTACCAACTTTGAGGGCATTGATGAGATCACCTCTCAAGATGTCCAGGTGACTATCGAGGAGGGTGCTGTACGTGTTAACGTGCCTGTCGCAGGGCTACAGGTGTACGACATGACAGGTCGTCTCGTGCCCGCTACGGGACTTACGGCTGGAGCTTACGTCGTTCGTCTTGAGCTACAGGACGGCTCCAAAATGTTTACTAAGGTTGTTGCCAAGTAAATCATAATCCTAAATGCTCCCCTAGGTCTCTACAGAATATGCTGACTTATGGGGAGCATTTAGACTTTTCTAATCAACCATCAAAGCTTACATTATATACAACAGATACAGACAATGCACTATTTGAATAAACTATCAATAGTCTCGCTATTACTACTGAGTGCCACGGTCTCGCTCTTTGGTCAGGACTTGTTCTCGGGAGGAGATGGCTCTCAAGAAGATCCATATCAGATCGCTACGGAGGCTGACCTACGCACATTAGCTACAGAGGTCAACAGCAACTTCAACACCTTCGCTGGTCAGTACCTCAAGCAGACAGCAGACATCACCTTCACGTCTGACGAACCTATCCAGCCTATCGGCGGACCGATCCTTGATGACTTTTCGCGGCCTAATGAGATGTGTTTCCAGGGGACGTATGACGGCGATATGCACAAGATCTACAACCTCAATCTCTATGATGATCGTCAGCTGGTTGAGGGTGAAGTAGTTCATATGGGCGTCGGTCTCTTTGGTGTACTAGGCGAAGGGGCTACGATCAAGAATGTGGTCATCGCCTCGGGACACATCTATGGCTTTTCAGGCGTTGGTGCTATCGTCGGTCAGATTAAGGACAACTGTACAGTCACTCGCTGTAAGATAGGTCCCGATGTGCGCATCATTTCTTGGGCTAATGCTGGAGGTATCGCTGGTACCTCGATCGGCTATGGGATGAAGATTATCGAGTGTGTCAACTACGCCAACATTGAGGTGTATGGTGTGGGGGTACACAAGACGGCTGGTGGTATCATCGCATCGTCTGCAAATACGACCATCGAGGGGTGTGCTAACTTTGGAGACATCTGGGCAAAGGGTGGCTTTGCTGGCGGTATGATAGGCTATATGCCACAATCCACGCAAGACTTCATCTTTACATACCCAGAGATCAGGAGCTGTATCAATGCGGGCGATGTCTCCTCTATGGATCCAATATCTGGAGGTCTAATAGGAGCTGTCGCATACAACCTCACTGGTGACGATGGCCCCATTCCTCATCAGCTCATATCAAACTCTTATAATTATGGTCAGGCGCTAGTGACCCACGGTTACACCTATGGCCCTATCTGTGCTTTTTACTCCAAGTCGTTCCCCCTGTCTGTCTCCAAGACCTTCTACAATAAGGATCGCTACATTATGAAGCAAAAGGAGGGTCCGGATGCGGAGCTCGCCTTTTCTCTCGGAGAGGCTAAGTCTCACGAGGAGTTCACCTCACCAGCCTTCATCACGATACTCAACGAGGGTGGTGTGTCAACTTTTGAGGCTGACAAGCATAAGATCAATGGCACGATGCCTATCCTCAAGTGGATCAATGATACTTACGATGCCGAGATCGACAAGCCCAACCAGTATCGTACGGACATTCCCTACACCAAGTTCAAGCAGCGTGCAGGTTCATTCTTTAACCCCAATCGCTCAGGAGACTTCATCATCTACGATATGAGTCGTCAGATGCCCAATATCCAGGCTAAGTCGCTAGGGTGTAACCTAGACAAGGGCTGGGTAGGTCGTGTCCTGCCGATACAGGGAGGCAAGTCATACCGCTTCTTTATGTCTACCTCGGCATTCCGCCGCTATCTTAAGGAGGATGGTATGTATGTAGATGGTCGTCCCGACAAGCCTGCTGATCACTGGCTCATCACGCCTTCCTTTACGGTTACAGGAGACACCCCGTGGTTCCACTGGGTAGGAGCTTCGGAAGATGGAGATGTGCCTTCGACCTACGATCTTTATGTCGTAGAGGGTGCCGAGGAGCCTATGCCTAGCAAGATCCTTGAGACCCAGCCTATCTATACGGTAGAGAAGGAGAAGGGGACCCAAGTACTTCAAGAGACTGTCATAGAGAAGGACGAAGATGGAGAGCGTGAGGTGGAGCGTCTCTACAATACCTTTACAGCTCACAAGGTAGATCTCTCTAAGTATATCGGTAAGGAGGTGAGACTAGCCTTTAGAGATCGCTCTGTAGACCAGTTTAACCTCTTCATCGGTCAGATGAAGATGGCTCAGGCTAATGCCATCACTGCGGTGGAGGGCGCAGCCGACTGTCTCATCGAGGTCTCTGAGCAGACGCTCTCAGCTACTCGTCCCGAGAGTCTCTTGACACTGTACAGCATCTCAGGTCAGCAGCTAGCTCAGACATCAGATCAGCTTGTCTATCGTGGTCAGCCTGGTGTCTATGTCCTAGTCGTATCTGATGCTACTGGTTATACCGAAAGACGCAAGGTAGTACTCTACTAGTCTCTATACTGGAGATCGACCTCGATGAGTTCACAAAGAGGATTCCTTGGGGTCGATCTCTCTTTTTCCTCACATTACTAAACCCTCATTTCTATGAAACGAACGATTACACTCTTACTAGCCTTTATGGCTTTGTCGGCAGCGATGAGCCTGTCGGCTCAAGAGCTACAGACCCGCAAGGCTCTAGTCAATCCACGGAATGCTGGTGCCGAGATCACCGTGCTTTCAGGGCACTCAGGTCTGCGCTCCACCTTTATCTCTCCAGCAGAGGCAAAGGGCGATCTGACGCTCTTCCTCAAGGAGGACTTCTCTCTCATGACCGCTGGTAGTGAGTTAGCACCCGACACCATCGGGACTATCTGCGCTCCCGATGGAACGTACAAGTATCGTATCTGGCAAAACATCGATCCTCAGTACACTCACTGGCGTGGCTGGGGTGGCACCTTTGATGGTCTAACTTTCGAGGAGTGTCAGGGCAAAGGCTCCACACATGCTGCTGGTGGTACTATACATCTAGGGAGCAAGGAGGGCGCCAAGCTCAATACGCCTCCCCTAGATCTGATGGATGTCAAGCTACATGAGGATGACCTGACGAGTGACAATATCATCGTCTTACGCTTTAAGGCCAAGGTGACACAGCCTATCGACCCTAAGCTCTGCATGGTAAGGCTCTTCGTCGAGTCTGCTGAGACCTCTTGGTATCGAGATGGTGACAATCCAGTCTACAAGGGTGAGTGGAGCGTACTGCGTCCTCTGACTCCAGAGATTACGACCCTATCGACAGAGTGGGATACCTATGAGATGGCCTTCGCGGGTGCTGGCCATAGCACCATCGTCAATATGGGCTTTCAGGTGATGCCACTGAGTCGAGAGATCGCTGAGACTGGTGATTACCACTTTGACCTCCTCCTAGACGATGTCGAGGTGTACAAGATGAGGCCCTTCCTACCCATTCCGAAGGTGACAAGCTTTACAGACTTTACGTCTGATAGCTTTGTCGCTAATTGGGCAGCTGTCGAAGGGGCTGATAGCTATCTCGTAGATGTCTACTATATGGCTGTCGATGAGACCGTCCCCCCCAATCCGATGGGACAGCGCCCTATGATCCGCAAGGACTATCTAATGGGACAAAAGGTCACGACCAATAGCTATAAGGTCACAGGCATCGACCCGCAGTACGTTTACTACTACAATGTACGAGCTGTGCAAGGGGACAAAGAGTCTTACCGCTCCGTAGACCAAGCGGTCAATGGGCTCTCTGTACCAGAGCTACAGCCGGTGTCAGATCTGACTGCTGATCACTATGTCGCCTCGTGGTCTGAAGTGCCCTCGGCTGGTCGATACTTCTACATGGCTTATCATGACAGACGAGTATACACCGACTCTGAGGTTACGCTGATCGATGAGGACTTTACGGGTGTCAAAGACCTAGATGGCAACGCTACTGGATGGGGCGTCGACAATCCTCCCGCAGGTTGCTATGCTAAGGCTTACCCTACAGATCTCAACATGCCTGGATGGGAGATGTACTCTTATGCTCCCTGTACGGACTATGTGGGCTTCGACGGGTGGCAGTTCATCAACCATGGTGCTAGTGCCTCGATGCAGGCTCCCGAGCTAGACCTCTCGCATGGCGGTGGGGTGGTCCGTGTATCTGTCAGCCTGTATGGTGCCTATGATGTGACTAGCAATCAGTTCCCACAGGCAGCGCTCGCACTCTTTAACTACAATGAGGAGACTGAAAAGTATGAGCAGGCAGACCTCGTCTACATCGCAGAGGAGGCGCAGAGACCTATCATCAATCAGTGGCAAGACTACTCTGTACAGCTCCGGAATGGTAGCAAGCGCTCCATCATCGCCCTCTTTGCAGTCAAGGGCCCCGAGTATCTCTTTGTAGATAACTTCAAAGTCACGCAGCGCTTTAAGAAAGGCGAGTCCTATCTAGCTCCCTACTTTGGCGAGCCACTCCATGAAGGTACTTCGATAAATGTCTCTGTACCTGGTCCTCTGCAGCAAGATGCGCTCTATCATCGAGTCAGAGCTGTCAAGGCCAATGAGCAGGGGCTGCTCATGAGTAAATTCTCTAAGCTTGAGGAGATACGCAAGGCTACTGCTGTCAGTCAGCTAGTCCTAACGGAGCCTAGCGCTAAGATGATCGAAGGCGTGCTGACCATCGTCAACCCCAACGGCGACTCAGTACAAGTGTATGACGTGACAGGACGAGTACTCTATAGCTCAGAGCAGGCTGACACACAGCTTGAGCTCACACTCCCTACGGAGCAATCCTACATCGTACGTATCGGCAGCCAGCTGTACAAAGTACGCTAGCGAGATCACGTACGCTATAAAAAGTGTCCTCTCCTGAAATAGTACACAGTTGGGGAAGCCAACCCCAACAACAATGAAAGAAGAAAAAAGTACCCGAGGACGAAAGGGATATCCCCTAGATTTCAAGTGGAGAGTCATTGACGACCTCCTAGCCACCGGTGACAGCATTGCCACCACCAGCCAGCGCTACGGCATTACCACACGCACCATTCGAAATTGGTTGCGTACCT
>OHCR01001263.1_pt1 | contig 11280 bp, 11 predicted proteins | sample 1566831 | NCBI WGS metagenome assembly OHCR01 (sample SAMEA3879516, study PRJEB24766) | human gut metagenome | biome: human-associated habitat; feature: feces | place: USA | collected 1985/1987
CTGACAACGCCGTCGTCTACGACGTCAAGTCATTCCTCCCGCCCCACGCCTACGATCAGCGACTGTAACACGAATCGCTTCGTCATCGAGAGGCTTGCGCCTATGACCCTCAGCTGACTTAAAAGAGTAATCATGGATAAGCTACAGATACACATCTCAAACTTTAGGGCTATCGAAGATGCACAGATAGCCCTAAATGGGATCACTGTGCTTACAGGGCTTAATGCCACTGGCAAGAGTACAATCAGTCGTATGATGTACTATGCAGGGCACTATGCAAGCCATTACCGAGAGCTGATCGATGATCGTCTAGATATTAGACTTGAGGGGGTAACGCTTTATCTCCTGCAGTATTTAGATCTACTCCCAGATGAGGAGCGCATGCTTTTCATCTTTAGGGGGTATCGACGCTTCTCACACAAGCCTTTGGAAGAGGAGGACGCTTACCTTATGATAGATGCTTTGCAAAACCACTATAAGGTTGGAGCGCAGGTGAAGTCCCTCGATCGAGAGCGACTAGGCAAAGTACTCGGTAAGCAGATCAAGAATCGGCAAGCTTTTTTCAAAGGGTTAGAGGAGCTGAGGACGATTATAGAGGGCGTATATGAATTCTATCGCAAACTATTGAAGGATAGACCTCCCATCTATCTGAGAGACAAGCTCAATGAGCTTTTCAATACTTCCAAGGAGACCCTTATGAGGAGCTTTTCCGTACGGGAGGGGACAGAGGAGATCATAGGTCCTAGTCGTAAGGACATAGGGGTCTTTACCTCCTTTGACAAAGTCTTTTACATAGACTCGCCTATGATTGCCAACTTCTCGGGCGAGTTCCCTTCAGGAGTCCTAGATCAGAATTGGGAGGAGCTCATACAGTTCTTTTATAATGGAGAGGTAAGAAGTCTGAGAGAATCTGAGCAAAGGGTGGCAGACCTGCTTGCTGAGATTACCAAGGGACAGGTCGTCCTCCCCTCCAAGAATCAGGACGGTGTCATGCGGACACGTAAGATATACTTTACCGAAAGCAGTGGGGAGAGCTACGCTATCAAAGAGGTCGCTACGGGCATCAAGAGCTTTGCTCTCATACAGTCGCTACTTCAGAAGGGACTACTTACAGAGAGAACTCTGCTTATCATTGACGAGCCTGAGGCTCACTTGCACCCGCAGTGGACGGTCGAGTACGCCCGTATCATCACAACATTGCACCGAGAGCTGGGCGTCAGATTTCTTGTTGCGACCCACAGCCCGAGGCTGGTACAGTCGCTGTCCTTGTTCGCCAGCGAAGAGGAGGAGACCGCCAAGTCTCTGCTATTCTATATGAGCGAGCCGACAAAGACCACTCCCGTGCGCTACCGCTTCAGAGAGTTGACCGAAGAGGAGGGCATAGAGCCTATCTTCAGCTGCTTCAATACAGCTTACGACGTTATGAACCAGTATATTGCCGAGGAGTAAGAAGATGGCACAAAAGAAGCAACAACCCTTATCTTTTGCTCCATACAGCACAAAGCTAACGAATGCTTTGATTCACAAATTGGATCATGCTGAGCCTCTCTCTGACCTCTTGATGGGTGAGGGTGCGAAAACGAATGCAGCACCCCAAGACTTAGTCAAATCGTAATTTAGTAGAGATCAATCTCAATATAAATTAAGATTGTAGAACCAAAAGTGTCATATAGTAGGTGTTAAACCCTGCGCTAACAAAGTCAAAGTTCTGATTTAGAAAAGTCTAGTCAATGAAGCTACCTACAAGAGTTAAGAACACTCTCAATAAAGAGAATCAGGTTGTTGCGAGGAACTTCCTCTTCCTCTTCCTCTTGAAGGGGGTAGACTTTCTCATTCCACTCCTCACGTTGCCCTATCTGCTTAGGGTTATTGGAAGCGACGGGTATGGGCGAATTATGTTTGCCCTTGCGCTAATTAACTATTTTCTTAGCATTGCTTACTATGGTTTTAATCTCACAGGAACTAGATTTGTTGCGTCAAATAGAGAGTCACAAAGTCGCTTGCAGTATATCTACATTGTCGTTAACTCGACAAGGCTTTTTCTCTGCTTTGTCTCGTCTATACTCATTGTTGGGCTAGTCTTCAGTATTCCTTCATTTAGAGAGTATGCTACCTTGTACGTCTTATTTATTCCTATGATTTGGGGAGGCGCACTTCTTTCTGATTGGATGTATCAGGGAATAGAACGAATGAAGTATATTGCAATTTTAAACACTGGAATACGCCTTATATTTCTCATAGCTGTCTTTGCTTTTATCCATAGCCAAGAGGATCTTTGGGTATATCCTTTCTCTCTCTCTCTAGCCTATATAGTGAGTGCTATCGTTAGTCATAGATTGTTACGACGACTGCTTGGTTTAAAATTCAGGCTGTGTCGCTTTAAACATATCTCACAAAGACTGAGGGCAGACTTTCCAATCTTTATAAATCAATTTGTGCCGACCCTATACAATAACACGAGTGGATTTATTCTTGGATTGGTTGCTCCTATTTCAGTAGTTGGAATATACTATGCCATCAAGAAAGTCGCAGATATATTCGTTACCTTGACAGATTTGTTTACAAGGGCGATATTTCCAAACATTGTACGTAATTATCAGAAGTTCATCCACTATAGTCGTGGGATGATTGTAGTAGGACTCATATCTTGCTTACTTCCTATTGTTTTCGCCAAGCTTGTTTTTCTCTATCTAAATATGACTCTAGAGGGGAACATAGTTATTCTAGCAGTGTTAATGCTGGGTGTCTTTGGCATTGTACTTTATGATATATATGGAGTCAACTACTTCATTGCTAGAGGTAATGACAAGATTGTAATGAGAAACACACTTATAGCATCCCTCATAGGATTATTTCTAGCTTATCCGATGACAAAAAATATAGGAATAATGGGAGCTGCCATTAATCTATCTTTAGCAAGATTGATTATGGGTGGGGGGTTATTCGTTAGATATAAATTAATCAAACAAGCAATATGAAAGTGCCAAGATTTATTCGAAAAAGACCTATCTATCAGACCATCAGAAGTTCGGCCCTCGGGAAAAAATATCTGATACGTGAGCGGAAACTAATTCCACAAAAAGAACTCAACAAAGTTCATGCAGAAGGTAAAGCGTTGACTCTAGATAGTTCTATTGAAGTTAAGCCTGTTGTGGGCATTGTATACCCAAAAGAGCTTATTACAGGATACGTAACTCCAAAAGCTTCAGCGTATTTATATGAACGCTACTGCAAAACCAACCACATAGAATATCGAAGCTATGATATTCATGCCAGTGATTGGCTAAAACAAGCAAATGATTTAGACATCATCTTTTGGCATGTTAACTCAATTCCGACAACTCTCTACGAGGCAGAATCTAAGATTTATGTTCTAGAAAAGATTTGTGGAAAGACTTGCTTTCCTTCGTATCATGAGATTTGGCAATATGAAGATAAGTGTAGGGCGCATTATTTGTATCAAGCGTACAAACTGCCTTGTATTCCAACCATTACATCAAATTCTAAAGATGAGTTGATTGGACTAGTGAATACAATAGACTACCCAGTTATTGTTAAGACAAAAACGGGTGCGGGTTCTTATGGCGTTAGAAAGATATCTAAGAAGAAACAACTAAAGAGATATATTCGCAAGGTGTTTTCTCAGAAAGGGTGTGCAACCATTTATCCATACGAGAGGCAAAAGGACTATTTGCTAATTCAAGAATTCATTAAAGCCGAATACGACTTAAGAATAAAGATTGTTGGAAATAAAGCTTTTGGATTCTATCGGTATCCAAACAAGGGAGACTTTAGAGCTTCGGGAACTGGAAATAAAGAGTATTCTAGACCTATTTCAACGGATCTTATTAGGGAAGCGATTGAAATAAAAGAAGCGTTGAATTCTAGAATTCTTGGTATAGATTTTCTCTACTCAGAGAAATACAAGCGTCATCTAATCATCGAAGCTTCTACATTTAACTCAATTAATTCTCCTGCAGTTGAAACCTGCATAGATGGCATTCCAGGCTTTTACGACATTTCAGATCCCTCCAATATACATTATAGAGAAGGATTATATTGGGTACCAGAACTTGTCGCAGAACTAGTAATAACAGATTGGATTAAACAAAACAAAAGATAATCTTATAGTAACAAGAGAGTTATGAAAGAAAATAGATTGCGATTAACGAAGTTATCCATCCGAGGATTTAAATCAATTGATACCAACGAGGGTGTTGATTTGAATTTTGGAGATATAACGCTTTTAATGGGAGCTAATGGTGCTGGAAAGAGCAATATTGTAAGCTTCTTTACGATGCTTAACTATATGATGTCTGGAGGATTTCAACGCTATATCAAGCAGTATGGTACGAGTCAAGTATTTCTTCACTATGGTTCAAACACGACCAAAGCGATTAAGGGAGAATTAATATTTGAAAACGATCAAGACAAAGACATCTATACGTTTACGTTGGACTATGCAGCAGGAGATAAGCTCCTTATAACGAATGAGGAAGTCGGTTGGTCTCATAATGGGCAAGATCCTTATAAAAGTAATCCTAAGGGAGGATATGAAGAATCTGGACTATTTAATACAACTGGAGAAACAGAGCGTATCGTCAAACGTTTGATAAGTGAGTGTCGTGTATTTCAATTTCACGATTCTTCGGCAACGGGTCCTCTACGACAAAACTCCAATGTGGAAAGTGCTAACTATCTTCGTGCCAATGGGGGGAATATTGCAGCTTTTCTTTATCACCTCAAAAAACACTTTCCGATGAACTATCAAACTATCGTCCAGTATGTACGCCGTATCATTCCTCAATTTGGCGACTTTATTTTAGAACCAGCTAGTACAGGAATGGTGTTACTTAAGTGGCAAGATCGCTTTCAACCAGACTATGTAATGCTTCCCCACCAATTGTCCGATGGGTCCATTCGTTTTATAGCTCTTGCCACACTACTTCTTCAACCCGAAGAGACAATTCCAAATGTTATTATCATTGATGAGCCAGAGTTGGGTCTTCATCCAATAGCCATAGAGTATCTCTCAGAGATGATGCAACAGGTTCCTTGCTCTACTCAACTCATTATTGCAACCCAATCTCCAAGTCTTATAGATAAATTCACTCCTGAACAAGTGGCAATCATCGAATTCAATGAAGACACGTTTTCTACTTGTGTGAAAAGGTTATCTAGTGAAAAGTTAGGAGTTTGGCTGGAAGACTATACTATGAGTGAATTGTGGACTAAAAACGTCATTGAGGGAAGACCATGAAAGATATTTACCTATACGTACTTTGTGAGGGGGAGTCTGAGATGCAACTTGTCAAAACGACCCTACATCCTTATTTAGAAAGTATGGCAAAAGATATTCACCTGATTGTTAAACGCATCAACCTTAAAGGACGTATCAATTGGGATAAGATTCGAAAAGACCTCAACAATGCAAACCAAATTGCAAATAGAGAGCATCAAGAAGCCTACTTTACCACAATGATTGATTTCTATGCTTTGCCTACAGACTTTCCTGGCAATGAGGGTGCGAAAGATAGGAATCACAAAGGTGTTGTGACATCTATTGAGAAAGCAATGAGCGAAATGGGAAAAGTAGATAATTTCATACCCTACGTCCAGCTACATGAATTTGAAGCCCTTGTATTTTGTGATATAGATCTCTTGACAGAGCATTTCGAACTATCAGAAAAAGCTCGAGAGTCTCTAGAAAAGATTGTCAAAGACTTTCATCGAAATCCTGAAGATATCAATAGAAAGCCAAGCACAGCTCCTTCCAAAAGGTTAGACAAAGCTTTTCAAGAGGATGGAAAAAGGAAGTATCCTAAAGTGTTAGTAGCAGGAGAAATTCCGCAAATCATAGGTATTCCAAAATTTAAGGAGATGTGTCCTCACTTTGCAGAGTGGGTTTCCAAATTAGAATGTTTGGTTAGGTGAAAAGCTCTATAAACACTATTCTGCATTATTGATATGCTACAAAGCAATACTGAAATAAAGAGTGCTACGATTGGGGTATTATTCTTCTACCTAATAGCTATTGTAGTATCGCTTACAAGTCAGCTAAGTGTACAAATATTTTACCTCTATTCTGGAGGATTTCTCGTATCTTCCTTAATCTTTATCCATTTGCTGATAAAGCTGTCTTTTGAAGTACCTACGAAAAGGTTTCTCTTCAGTTTACAGGGCTTTACATTAATCTATGGTCTGTCTCTTGCCTATATTGTAGGCAATCTGCTCATAAATAGTTTTGGAACTCCTTTCATTGGCTTAGATGATGCAACTTATCAAGCTCAACAAACAGACATTGCAAATAATCTTACGACTCATTATGGGGCTTTAAGTGATAATACGCTTATGACTGGTTTCTACTCAGGTTATCCCAACTTTGGGGGAATGCTGATGTATTTAGTAGGGTCTAAGCATTGGTTGGTGCCTAGAGTAGCTACTGTACTACTCCACGTATGCTCTATCATTCCATTTTATCGAATTGTCTCTCGATACTCAACTGTTGGGTCATCCCTTACTGCGACCATTTTGTATGCAATATCTCCAATGATACTGACGTTGCAATTTTTGCAACTTAAGGACGGTTTATTAATAACGTTATTAGTAGTCTCAACCTACTCAATCTTGAATCTGACCGAACGGAGGAAACCTTTACTATACCTTTCCGTTCTTATCGTATGCTTATTTGCTATGATTACGATACGAGCGATGGTTATCGTGGCCTTCCTTGTGTCAATCCTTTTATTTTATGTTTTGAGAAGGCAGAAGGGAAGTGTCTTCGTAGGGTTAGGGTTAAGTGTCCTTGTCGTAGGAGGTGTTTTATACTTGTGGTATTGGCTCGCAGCTAATGGTATTGTCCTTGACCCAGAAGCATATTACTCTGTACGTATGGAGCTTTTAGGAGATTCAGAACGAATGGCAGGTGAAGCATCTCAACTTTCGTCCACTTGGTATGTAGCATTAGTTAGTGCCCCATTATTCGTTGTTATGAGTCCTTTTCTGCCTATTCCCAGTGCGTTTGTGTTTGAAAATCCACTTTATCCTAGTACAAATTTCGAGTTCTCGGCTAATATCTTTTTGTATGCTCTTCTTCCACTTTTCTTTGTGTCCATATATCGCATTCTAAAAGAGAGACAGACTACACAAGCTCCCTTATTTATCTTACTTTTTTTCTTTGTCTACAAAGTTGGCTCAGCATTGTCAGGAATGACGATTTGGAGTTATAGGCAAACACTTCCTGCAACACTGGCTGTGCTTCTATTAATACCTATAGGACTAGATACCACCCCTAGTAAAACAACTAAAAGGATTAAGCAAATCACCAATATAATTCTAGTTGTACTTCTATTTGCTTGGACCTTCTTTAGAACATATATCCGTCAATAATTAAGATGAACTTTGTAAATACTCTTGCGATAATGGCTTCTTGGGGAGTGAAGAACATTCACGGCTCCTATTATTGTCCTGCTTCTCATTTGCTTTATCTAAAGCAAATGACACGACTGTTCAAGAAAGTCTACTTGATTTCTTCCGTAGAGTGTAGAGAGCAAAATGTTAGCCACTTATCACCGATTGAACTAAAGAACTTGACAATTGTAGACCTGCCTTACTACACTTCTATGCTACAAGCTCAGCGTCATAAGACGGAGTTCTCAACAACAATTGAACAAATTGCACCTAACGTAGACCTCTTCTACTGCAGAGTGCCAGATCCATTTTGCTGGATGCCAGCTCAGATGACTGACAAGCCAGTGATTATGCACTTCGTAGGAGACACTGCAGATGCGACGAAGCATAACATTCACTTCTCTTGGCTGAAGAAACAGATCTTACTTGCTGGCTATTCTATTGAATATCGGCATATTTTGAAAAGCGCTCGAAAATCAACTGTGTACACAAATGGATCACACCTAAGCGAAAAGCTTCGTAAGCAAGGGATAAAAGCTACACCAGTAGTTAGCTCAACCATCACTAAGGAAGATTTAGCTTTGGAGCCTTTGCGACCTCTGAGTAACAAGCCACTAACCATTATTTATGTAGGGTATCTGCGCTATGCTAAGGGGATAGATACCCTAATCGAAGTAATCAGGAGGCTTGAAGAGAGACACTTCGATTATCAATTTCATATTGTAGGCGATGGTGATATGTACTCCACCTTACAACAGCTGATTGATGATTTGAAATTAGACGATCACATCTATCTACATGGACATATTGACAATCGAGACAAACTTCTCTCTCTCCTTCGGGCTAGTGATCTCTTTTTCTTTCCTAGTCTGAGTGAAGGGTCTCCACGTGTCGTCATTGAGGCAATGAGCCAAGGGTGTCCAGTCTTATCTACTCCAGTAGGATCTTTGCCTGGTTGCTTTGAAGAGAATAAGGAAATACTCTTCTTCCCATTTAAGGATGCTGAGATTGCCACAAGTAAGATCATTGAAGTAGGCGAAAATCTAGAAATGCTGACGCAATTACGAGATTGCGCCTATAGAAAGGTCTCTGAAAGGTTTACTATGGAGGAATTCATACGAACAATTACCACCTATAATTATGAAGCATAAACTACTTTTACTATACAGCTGGTTCGTGCGAACTGTGCTAATCTGGCTCCCAGATGTACCATTTATTATGCGCTTCCGTGGATGGCTCTATGGGTTAGGCATGAAGAGCTGTGGCAAAAACTTTCAAGTGGCTCATGATGTGAATATCAAATGCCTTGACGGGATGTCCGTAGGAACTAATTGCTATGTGGCCAACAACAATATAATACTTGGAAGTGGTACGATTGTAATTGAAAGTGAGGTGCAGATAGGACCTAATTGTGTGCTTGCCTCTGGAAATCATGTTTCAATAAATGGATCTTACTACAATAGAGAGGGAGATGTTGGGAGTATTTGTTTGTGTAAAGGCTCTTGGGTGGCTGCAAATTGTACCTTGGCAAAAGGTGCCGTACTCCCTAACAATTCGGCTCTTGCAGCCAACAGCTTTTTAGGCGCAAAGCTATCGAACCCTAACTCTATTTACGGAGGAGTTCCTGCAAAACTTATTAAAAGTAACGTTCCCTCATAAAGGTATGATTGAGCGTATTGTGTTTACGGGAGATATCAATTTCTCTGATGCTTATTTTGATATGGGCTTCGGAGTAGGCTCTGCTATTCAGAAAGGAGAGAATCCTTTTAAGCATATCAAGCGCTCCCCAACGGATTATTGGGTGGGTAATTGTGAGTGCGTTGTTTCTGAAGATTCTTGCTATTCTGATTTGAGAAAGAGTCTGTTTAGAATAGATCCTTCTGTTATGAAGTCCGTTGCTCACTTAGATTGCTATGCAATTGCTAATAACCACGTAATGCAACATGGGGAGGCTGCATACCAGTCTATGAAAGAGTATTTCGCCTGTGAAAAGATATCATACGTAGGTGCTATAGATGTCCCATACATAACACAGTCCATCTATGGAAAAAAAGTCGCTATTCTTGCTATCTCTCAGCGTATAGAACAGTTCTCAGGTGAAAGTAGTCCGTATTACTATACCCCTGAGTATAGTCATATATTAGCTAAGATCAAAGAAGTCAAGCAAGAAGTAGACTTTCTAATAATGTACGTTCATTGGGGAAATGAGTTTATCAATTATCCCTATCAAGATCAGAAACTATTTGCGCATCTATTAGTTGATGAAGGAGCCGATCTTATTGTAGGTATGCATCCTCATGTTCTACAAGGATTTGAGGTGTATAGGGGAGTACACATATTCTATTCAATTGGTAACTTCGTCTTCAATATGCCAATACAAGATGCTAAATACGGAGCTGTCGTAACCTTTACCATCGATTCAGCTGGAAAGCCTTCTGTAGATTTTGAATATACTCGAATAGGTAAAGACTACTTCCCCAGCATCGTATCCAAAGAATTCGTGCCAGAAGAATTCAGCTTTGACTATCTCAATAAACTATTCGCAAAGAAAGAGAACAATGAAGAGTACTACGCTGAGACGAAAAAGAAGTATAAACGATATCGGATCCGAAACATTCTTGATATCCTACGTAACACTCCAAAGTTCAGGAAAAAAGATCTTCGATATATGTTGTCTGACTTTATAAAACGGCGCTTTTAGCTATGCACATAACAACAAGCAAAACGGCTTCTAAGATGCTTTATCCATTGATAAAGCTTACAGAGTATCTAGGAACACATCATCCACTGTTTCTAATCAAGCTTCGGTACTTTGTACGGTTTAGGAGATTGCCAAATCTAAAGAATCCGAAAGATCTAAATGAAAAGATCTTATATCTAAAGCTTTATACGGATACGAGAGAATGGACTCGCTTAGCTGACAAGTATAGAGTACGTGAATATATCAAGGAATGTGGACTGAGTGATATTTTGATACCCTTGTATGGAGTATGGGATAAGGCTTCAGATATTACACTAACGAACTTGCCAAAGAGCTTTATCCTCAAAGCAAACAATGGTGATGGCAAAGGTAGTTTCTTCGTAGTAAAGGATAAGGAGGCTATAAATCTTGAAGAGGTTAAGCTACAGGCTGATAAATGGCTATCTGAAAGAAACATTGGAGCTTTAGCCGCAGAGCCTCAGTATCGCAATATCCCTCCCAGAGTCCTTGCAGAAGAATTATTGGAGCCTGAGTCAGGTAGCCTTATTGACTACAAGATTTGGTGTTTCAATGGTAGAGCTCACTCCATCCTTACCTGCTCGGATCGCTCTAAAAACTCTGTAGCCTTAGGCGCTTATGACTTGAATTGGAATAGGCTAGAGGACGCTCTAATCCCCTCAAAAGACTATCCAGCGGGAGAGCTTTTACCTCGTCCAGAAAATCTCTCTAAGATGATAGATGTTGCGGAGAAGCTCTCTAAGCCCTTCCCAGAGGTAAGAGTGGATTTGTACGATGTTAATGGGCGAGTCTATTTTGGTGAATTGACTTTTACTTCTCTAGGAGGAATGATGCTCTATTACACTCCGAAAGCCTTACAAGAGATGGGGGCTTGTGTTAACCTCAACCACTCCAATATATGAAGCAAATCTCTATCGTCATCCCCGCATACAATGAAGAGCGCTTTATCGAGGATTGTCTCAATTCGGTTTATCAGCAAGACTACCCCAAGGAGCTACTAGAGGTGATCGTGGTAGATGGCAACAGCCACGATCGTACCGCGGAGATCATCCGTGAGAAGTTCCCTCAAGTAAAGCTCTTACATAACCCACGGAAGATAGTGCCTGTCTCTATGAATATCGGGATTAAGGCGGCTCAAGGAGTCTATATCA
>OHCR01001264.1_pt1 | contig 11273 bp, 8 predicted proteins | sample 1566831 | NCBI WGS metagenome assembly OHCR01 (sample SAMEA3879516, study PRJEB24766) | human gut metagenome | biome: human-associated habitat; feature: feces | place: USA | collected 1985/1987
TTGATTTGCCCTTCTTCACGACCGCGGCGGACCCGCAGCGCGGGCAGCGCTCGGCCTCGTAGGCGGAGCCGGCGGCGTTCGGTCCTGCTGAGGCTCGCGATGTCCCTCTTGAAGGTGATTACCAGGTCCTCGGCGTTCGTGATGCCCCCATCGTCGCGGTCTACGGGGCTAACGATATGGCACCGTGATGACATATGTATGTCAATCTTGGTCTAACAGAGCCTAACGAAAACGTGCGTCAGGAGTTCTCCCTTAGGCATTTTGCGGCTATAGGGACAAGGTCGAACATCGTGTGAACGACATCACCCGTGTTTGCAATGGTTGCCGTGAACTTGCCGTTTCCAAAATCCATCAGATGGTAGAGGTTGATCGTCAGATCATGCTGTGCGGCAATTCTTAGAATCCAGTAAGCGCAATTGTCGCTACAGGTTGTGGCGTTGTATATGTTCTGAGGCATGAAGTACATGAGCAGCAGCGTCTTAGTTCCGCCCGATAGCCTTTCCGGTGGGATAATGCCTAGGATCTTGGTGTTTATTGCGCCGGGTCCAACCACGCTGCCCTTATCAATGGATTTAATAATTCTCTGCGCAAAAGCATCTTGAAACCATTCGGGCGAATAGACGTTATCGAAGTAAACCGACGTGTTGTTGATAACGTTTTCCATATCACCATAGTGAATTGTTAGCACGATGGCCCCTTCGACTTACTTGTTTAGCATTTGGTGGGATTGATTGTATCGCAGTGTATGAGACGGACGATATTTGCTGGTAACGCATGTGATTGATAACTATTGATAAACAAGTCTTGTATTCAGTGGCTGTTTTGTTTGTCCGTGCTTGAACCCAAATTGCTTTGAAGGTCTATATTTTAGAAAATAGTCCACGAGCTAAGCTCCGTGTAGCGGCACGTAAAAGCTGTACTGTGCTTGGACAGGTTAAAGTCCAAGAGATTAGATATTCGAGAGGATATCGAGCCCGCACCGGGGAGATAAGGTGAGTCCGCGCCGAGGACTATAATTCCGGCGACAACTAGGTTTCCGTGAGGATGCCGCGGCTGACAGCCAGCAGAAAATCGCCTCTTTGATTATCAGCCGGGGTTATCTCGGCTTTTTTGATTGGGGCGGTTGTTATATTGCTGAATCTTTAAGGGATGAAGACTGTCTTTCAAAGGCTCGCGATGTGCATCTGGTCACTCATATCTTTTCGAGACAGAACGATAAGAGGCTATATGATTCTCTCTTGTTTAAAGATGGTGAGTTCGATGATTCCCAGATTCCAAGAACTATTAGGTCTCTCCTAGATCCCTCTCTTCTTGCTCATTAGAAGATTCAAAGACGCGCGCGAGCGTTGCTTACTGGTGTTTGATTCATGAAGACGACGCTCTACTTTTCTTGAATGCGTAAGCCAGGTTACTCTGTCGATGAAGCCCCAGACGCCTCTGATGTAAGCGAAACATTGGGGCTTTTTGCTGTATTTCGCGGCTGCGTACACGCTTTCGTCGTCCGTCACGTGCTTAAACGAATTGCGTGCTTCAGTGGATTTTCGTGTTACTGGCACTTGCGCTGTTTGGGGCGCCGCTAATTGCTTCAAAAACTAGAGCTAGCACTGTGTCCATGGAAGGACGAAAAAACAAAAGTTTGCTGAGAACGTAACCTGCTTTTTATAAGAGCAGGTTTCTGTCTGCCTTTATAACAATTCCCGCGCTTCGAATAACTGGACTTCCGATGCAGAGGAGATTGTAAGATAATCTTCTCTTAGTGACATTATTTGTGACGGGGGATTCAATATGAAAAAGGCATTGCGTGCCTCAACAGCTTTTTCTCTTGCTGGTCTTTTGACCATTTCATCCTTGATGGGTCCTGTGGCTGCTGCCTACGCTGCGAGCAACGTCCCGTCTGCGGACGCTGCCGTGGACGCTGCTACTGCAGACGATGATGGCGAGGCCTCGCGTGATGCGGGTTCTGTTGATGTCGACGCTGCTGATGATTCATCGCCGGCAACGAACGTTGACGAATCGGCTGATGAGGATTTTGGCGTTGATGTATCTGAGAACCATCAGCAGGCTGAACCGGTCGATTCTTCTTTCCAGTATGTATATCTTGCCTACCCGAGCCTTTCCAGCGGGACTGATCAGGTCGTTGCCTTTGCTACTCCCGATGACGGCGATAGCCTTGCCTCCGCAACTCTCAACTATGTAAGTGCCAATGGGGTTCAGGGGACTATTGAAGCATCTGCAACGGCTGATAATTCTGCTGCTTTTATTTTTGGTTCGCAGTTGGAATCTAATACATATTTCCTCACATCGATAACCTATGCTTTGCAGGGCGATGGCTCTGAGCATGAGGTGGATCTTTCTGACAGGGATTATTCGTTTACGGTCATTAATGGCTCCGTGAGCTCCGAGGGCACTTCTGTTTACTATGCGGACGGCGATGGCAATGCCGTTGAAGCCCAGTCGATTCAGCAGGCATTGGGATGCGCCGATTCGCCCGATGGCATTTCCACCTATGCTGAGCGCTCCGCGCGTAATGTGGGGGTTATTGCACTTGACGCGGGGCATGGCGGGGTGGATTCTGGCGCTCAGGGTAATGGCAAGAGTGAAGCCGACCTTACCTGGAAGATCATGACAGCCTGCAAAAATAAACTTGAAGCTTACGGCTTTAAGATCGTTCTTGCGCGCGAGCAGTCTGGCTACTATCCCAGCAATGATTATCTTTACCGCGTACAGCGCTGCATTGATCAGGGCGCGCAGGCCTTTGTTAGCTTTCACATCAACTCTGGGTCTTCTGGGGCTCACGGCGCAGAAGTTTATGCTCCTACCGCAAATGGCACCGACTACACGCAGGTCTCTGTTGAGCTTGCCAACAAGGTCATGAACAACCTTGCTGCTATGGGACTAACATACCGCGGCGTATTTCAAATGGAGGTAGGCGACGAGTTCGCCGTTATCCGCTGCGCTCGCGAGCAGGGAATTCCAGGTATTCTTATCGAACATGGCTTTATCTCGAATTACGGTGATGTGGCCAACTATTTCTCGGACGATGGTTGCCGCCGTCTTGGCGAGGCTGACGCTGCCGCAATCATCGCGCAGTTCCCGCATCCCTACTCCGTCAATGGAATTTCCTTCTCGGAAGAACTGGGACATGCGGGGTCAACGGTAAAAATCGGTGTAAATGTTAGCGGCAAGACTGATGGCCTTAGATATAAGTTTGTTTGGCATAGGGCTGGGTCTGATTGGAGTGATTCCAATTGGGGTGTAATCGGTCAAGACTTAACTTCGCCGTCGATTTCTTGGACCCTGCCCCAGGCTGGTGAATATGAGATCTATGCTGATGTCATTGACTCCAATGGATATGTGACTAGCACTTCTAAATACAAAGTTGTTAATTGGTCTCTTGAGTCGCTCGAAGTCTCGGGCTCCGCCCTCTGCGGCAAGCCGGTCAAGCTGCAGGCCAAGGTGTCCGGCGACGCCTCCGGCCTCAAGTACAAGTTCGTCTGGGAGAAGGGCGGCTGGGCCAAGTGGGGCGTCGCCCAGCAGCCCTCCGCTTCCTCCTCCTGCGAGTGGACCCCGACCGAGCCGGGCGAGTACACCGTCTACCTCGACGTGATCGACGGCTCCGCCGAGAGGCACCTGACCCGCAAGGTCACGGTGGAGGGTACTCCAATTATGGGAAGTCTGCAGACTTCAGTTGATGCTATGGTGAACTTATATGAATCAACAGGACATACATATCCCTCAGACGAATTTGTTTCAAAGGGAGCACCTACTATTCGTGATTTTTGTTCATTAATTGTCGAAGCCGCTGTTTCTGAAGGGGTTCGTCCGGAAGTTGTTTTTGCTCAGGCTATGCTTGAGACTGGATGGTTGCAATTTGGAGGTTCCGTAAAGCCGAATCAGTGCAATTTCGCCGGACTGGGCGCCGTCAATCAACAATCGGGAGGCGCTAGATTTGACGATGTATATCAGGGCTTGCTTGCCCAAGTCCAGCATCTTAAAGGATATGCTACTGGTGCGGCGTTGAATAACACTTGTGTGGATCCTCGATATGAAGTCCTTCAGTCTAAGGGTTTTCTCGGAGTTGCGCCATATTTGGAAGATTTAAATGGCCGCTGGGCTGTTCCGGGTGACACATATGGTCAGAATATTGCGCGCATTATTTCTTTAATTGGCTAATATCAATATGAATTCTCTAGGTCGACTGCGCTGGTTGTAGTCGACCTTACTTGTATGGTAAATCTTGGCCTTAAATTGTTACTTGCTAGCAATATTATGTTGGAGTGAACTATCGGGGAGGTTCTATATGCATTTCTTTAGAAGTAAGGCTGTCCGTGTCGCTTTTTTCTTCTTTTATTTCTGTTTGGCCGTAACTCCTTGCTTTGGTTTGAGTGAAGCGGGCCTGTCTCCATCACAGATTGAAGATTCAACACGGGCCGATGATTTAAGTGCAACTTCGCCGGTTTCAGAGGACTACTCTGTCGACGGCCTCTCGGCAAAGGCGTCCGATGGAGGGTCTCCTCTTCTGGGCGACCGCTGCTCGCTCGCCCTGACCGCGTCCGGCAACTCGGGCTCGGTCCGCTATAAGTTCGTCTGGGAGCAGGGCGGCTGGTCCAGGTGGGGCACCATCCGCCAGCTCGGGCCCGAGGCCTCCTGCGATTGGGTGCCGGAGGTCGCCGGCGACGTCAACATCTTGGTCGACGCCGTCGATTCGGCCGGCAACGTGAGGACCTGGAGGTTCCTTGTCAGGGTGGAGAGAAATCTATCTAACTTCACTTCAATAGATTTGAAATCTGATTCATCCAATTTGTGCGTAGGGGATACGCTTTCAATTACACCTCGGATTACCATCCGAAAGAATAATCAGATTTCATACAAATATGTTTGGATGCGGAACAACTGGGCTGAATGGGGTGTGATTGACTCCGGCAGAGGTAAATCCTCAATTGACTGGAGAGTCGATAAATCTGGCGCTGTCACCGTTTTTGTTGATGTTATTGATGAGGCCAACGATCAGACGATGACCTCGAAGACTGAATGCTCGATTGGCTCCGAGAAGTGGAATTACGAGTCCTTGAGTTCTTCTGCAACGCTTGTCAGGCCTAATGAAAGCACTGAGATCGATGCCAGATGCTCGGGTGATACTAATTACTTACAGTATAAGTTCGTCTGGAATAAGAATAATTGGGCTGACTGGGGCGTTGCTCAGCAGGGCACAAGTTCACACTTGCAATGGGCTCCAAAAGACGCCGGAGACTATGAATTGATCTGTGACGTTTCGGGGTCAGATGGAGTTGTCCAAACAAAAAGAACAATCATTAGCTGTTGGGATTTCTCGAGGATTACTGCAATTTCGACTGATGGCAATAATTCTTGGGGAGTTCGAGCTGATTTGGGAACGCTTGCAGCTGAAAAATCTGGGCAATTTCAGTTTAAATTTGTTTGGGCCAAGTCCGACTGGAGTAAATGGGGTGTTCTAAAAGAATTTTCCAGTGTGAATGACGCTTACTTCAATCCCTCTGCACTTGGATTGCAAGATGGTTATTACGATCTTTACTGCGATGTCTTGCTTCCTGATGGCACTCTCCAGTCGAAGTCGACTCAGATTTACTACAGCCCATTTGGTAGCTCAACGGTTTTGGGGGTTAGTCGTATTGGACTCGTCACTTGGCTTACGTCGCATCAATTTGATGGCTATTATTTAGGAACGAGATATTCCGGTGGCTTCTCTTATGATAGTTGCCTTTACCCAAAAGGTGCCCCGAGATGGGATGGCTATACTGGCATGAATTGCACTGGCTTCGTGGCTCATGCTTATGCTGCGGTTGGTGGCGATGTCAATCGTATTGCGCAGAATAATAATCACTCTCCTTGGGCTGGGGGGCCAGGCGGTGGCGGCTATATTAACGCTTGGAGATGGTATGGCTATGCTCGAGATTTGGGATGCAAAATGTATGAGTTCCGTACTGTCCAAGATATGCTAAATAGTGGTTATGCTCAAAAGGGAGATATTATCTTCTTTAAGACTGACGGATCAATCGACTGTCATATTGGGTTCTTCTGGGGAGATAATCCGCATGACAATAAAATGTGGCATCAAATTCTGCCTGGGAATTTAATCGGACCCTGCTTTAACAATGCGAACAAAGGAGAGGTTCGGCAATCGGTTGTTCTGATTAAATAGTGCTTTAATTTCTGAATGGTATTTGAAGCAACTAATTGTGAAACGGTGATTCTGATAAGTAGCGCAAGCAGAAGACTTACTGGCATAATAATTACATATGGTTATATACTGGCTCAGGCTTTAGTCGGCTTTGTATATGTTCCGATGTTGTTGCAAAACATTGGACAAGACGAATATGGACTCTATCAATTGATAGGTTCTATCATGTCTTATATAGTTTCCATTAATGGGATTTTGTCTGCCGGTGTTGGGCGTTTTTATTGCAAGTATATGGCAGAGGGCAAAAATGACTTAATGGAGAATACTCTCGCAATAGCTAGGCGTCTGTACTGGGTCCTATCTGTGTTCGTGATGCTAATAAGTTGCGTTCTCGCCGTGGTTGTTCGGTTTGTATATTCAGCCAGTTTTACAAACTCACAGCTTGATGAGTGTTCCGCAATGCTTGTTGTATTAGGGATCAACACAATTGTTATCATGAACAACACTATTAGCGTTGCGGCGATAACTGCTAATGAAAGGTTCGTTTTTTTGAAGGGCTCGCAATTGACCGCCCTAATAGCTCAGCCTTTCATTGTGTATGGACTTACGACAATTTTTAAGAATGCATTAGCCGTATGTTTAGTTGTGCTTGTTACAAATGTGTTGTGCGCGGTGAGTCAGCGTTTGTTTGCTAAATATAATCTGCATATTAGTTTCAGATATCATGGCTGGGACATGAAACTGGCTAAAGGATTGCTATTTTTTAGCGGCGCGATTGTACTGGTGACGATTGCTGACCAGATTTTCTGGAAAACCGATCAATTAATTGTCGGCTATTATTTTGGTGCTGCCGCCGTTGCGGTATATTCTGTTGGATCTCAAATCTACACGATTTATATGACAATCGGTACGGCAGCCTCTTCAGTTTTTCTTCCTCGAGTTTCAGAACTGTATTGCCAGAATAAGGATATGTCTGAAATTTCGGATCTCTTCATTAAAGTCGGTCGCATTTCCTTTATCGTCTGCGGATTTGTTCTTAGTTTATTTATTGTTCTGGGAAAAGATTTCATCATTATTTGGGCTGGTAAGGACTATATAGACGCTTTCTATATCGCCTTGATCGTAATGGTTCCATTTACCATTGACTTAATTCAGAACCTGGGACTTACCATAATGCAGGTTGCGAATGTTTACCTGTATAGGGGGTATATGTATCTTGCGATTGCGCTTGTCAACGTGGTCGTGACGATTATACTGCTCAAGCTTATGGGCATAGTGGGCGCAGCAGTTTCAACAGCCATCGCTATGGTTATAGGTAACGGTTTCTGTATGAATTGGTATTATTCTGAAAAGCTTGGGTTGAACATAAAGAAATTTTGGCTTGAAATTGCCAAACTTTCCGTCTTGGTTATTGTCGGTACGGGGGCTTTGCTGCTGCTCTATAACCTAATTAAAAGCCTTTTATCTGGCCTTGTGGTGGTTTTGGTGTCAGCAATAATTTATTTCTTTATCTATTTCTTCTTGGTTTTGATGTTTGGGCTAAACGAATCCGAAAAGACGAACATATCTGCATTTATCAAGCGATAATCTGCGACGCTTATTAAGCAGAATAGCCTAATGTACTTTCATTACTTTTATGACCAACCGGCTTGCCTGACATTTGATTATCGAAGGCTAAGTCGGTTGGTTTTACTACTCGGTGCCAGGAAAAATGAGCGATGACAACAGGGCGATTAGCTCAAGACTTTCAGTATCAATAGTTTTAGCTGTTCACAACAGCGTATTACTATTCGAGATAACAAATAGTGCTTATTCTTTGCCGCAAGGAACAGTAAATAGCTGTCAGGTCTGTAGGTGCTGCAAGGGACATCAGCTTTAATTGAGGGATTAAATAAGGCCTCTGAAATTGAAACAAAGTTACGTTTTTTGGTCTCATTATTGTCACTGAGCTCGTTGATCGATAGGAGATAAAGATACTGTTCCGTTCTTGTTTTCCATGCCAGCCTTTCTGTTTCTTCTCCCCAACGAGCAGCGATTTTCACTAGGCTTGAGGTGACGAAGGTTAAATCTGAAAGCTGTTTTTCCTTATAGCTGTGTGTTGCACTTTGTCCGTTTTGACAATTGTAATAATACAGCGCATCACTTATTTGTAAAACCGATCTGGCTGAATCGACTATGGGTATCATTTGCAGAAAATCTTCTGCAAAATCGATTCTCTTTGTATCGGTATTGCTTAAATCGTCAATCAGACAGTTTCTTTTGATTGCCTTTCCCCAAATTGAATTGAGTTTCCCTCGTGCCAAACATTTTCTGACTTCGGCGAGATCGTCACCTTCATAGATGCCAGACGGAAGGGCGGGATTGATAAACGGATCGTTTGAATAGTCTGGGTTTCTTGTATAGCTGAAACAGATTATGTCTGGATTGCACTTATCGATTTCGCGAGCAAGAATAGATAGGGTATCGAAGCGCAAAGAATCATCTGCATCAACAAAGACCAGGTAATCTCCGGCGCTTATCTCCGCGCCTTTTCGCCTGGCCTCATATACGCCCATATTATTTTGTCTAACGTAATGAGTATTGTTGTGAGATTCACAAAACACTTTGCAGACACTTTCAGTAGCGTCTGCTGATCCATCATTGATGAGAATAATTTCATAGCCGTCATATGTTTGTTGGTAGATGGATGATAGCGTTTCCGGCAAACTGGATGCCGCATTATATGCAGGGATAATAATTGAAAACAGCATTTAGTTCCTTTCCGTATTGGAAGAACAAGATGGTTAGTTAGAAAGCCCGTTTACAATGTCCCTGTATAAAATAAATTGACGCTTGGCAATGGCCTTCCATTGAAAGTGTTCAATTGCATACTTTCTAGCTGCATTTGCAAGTTTACAACGAAGTTCATCGTCATTGAACAGGGTGAGAATTGCGTTAGAAATGGCTTCGAGATCAGATTCTACACCGATTCCAATTCCTTTATTGTTCGCTGTTTCTTTCCATGTGGTTCCCTCGGTAACAATAATTGGGAGGCCATATGCTAGCGCTTCCAAAACAGACGTCGGGAAACCTTCAGTGCGTGAAAGTTGGATATAAAACTGCGATTTGAGAAAAGCGTCCGCTTTAGATTGACCATTAACTGGACCATTTAATAAAACAATATCGGATACTTGATTGTCGGCAATAAGTAGTTCCAGTTTGGCCATAGACCCATCTTCGTCTGGACCGTAGATGTAGATTTTAGCTCCGAGCCCTCTTAGCTCATCAGCAATTAGCGGCAGACTTTTGATCAGTAGATCAAGACCTTTGACCTCTATATCTAGGCGGCCAATAAAAAGCGCGATGCGGCTGTCTAAGTTTGAGGCTTTGGCTTTTGGGATGCTAACACCATTTGGAATAATGCTTGCTTTCCTATGTTTAAAGCCGTTTGAACTCATCGCCTCTTTTTCCGATAGAAAATGGATACAATCAGCATTGCGAATAAAGGCGTTATAGAAGAAAACGTTAAGCAATTGTTTAGCTAAATGATGCTGTTCTTGCGCCACATATGTTAGAGACCCATGTGGTGTGATGATGTATGGGGTCGCACGTCTTCTGAGCCAATGGCTTAGTTTAATGTGATCCGGCCTATATATCTCATGAAATATTACGAGTGACGGATTGCAAAACGGTTCAGGAAGTTTTTCTATGCATGACTGAAAGAAGACGGGATATTTCGCATCTTTAGGTCTGTAGTTTGTAAGATTTAATAGAGCTATATTCATTTCCTTTATTTCTGACTGCTCATTTAGGTATTGAGGCACCACTGTAGACACGCCAGAAGCGAAATCACTTGTAATATATGCCACATGAAGGACTATTAAACTATCGGTAGTTTTCATTAGCGTTTGCTCCCGCAGCGGTGTTGGAGGTTTTAGTTGACAGATTCACAGTTGGTTTCAGTGCTCATGCCTTGTTATAGGGAGAGCGCCAAAGATTTTACTGAGGCACTAGCGTCTATTTTAAAGCAGACCTATCATCGAATCGAGGTGGTTGTTGTTTTTGATAATCCAGATGACAACACACTTTACGATATTGCTCAAAACTATAGCTCTCATGACAGCAGGATTTGCCTCGTGAGAAATGAACGCAATCTTGGTCTTGCTGCATCTTTGGAAAGGGCGTTCAAGGTCTCACGCGGTCAGTATATCTGCCGAATGGACTCAGATGACATTTCTGAGGCGCAGCGCATTGAACGGCAGTTGTCGTATCTTGAAGAACATGAGCTTGACCTAGTGGGTTCTTATTTGAACGCCATTGACGAAGACGGTAGTCAATTATATCTCGTTGATTCAATTCCAAGTTCGAGTGAAGGCGTTAGGCGTTCTCTTATGATTAGAAATTGCGTACCTCATCCGAGTTGGTTTGGAAGAAGGTCTGTATTTGAAATGGGGTATCGGTCTGTTCCGCTAGCAGAAGATTATGACTTACTGTTGCGTGCCGAGCTGGAAGGGTTCACTATTGGAAATGTTCCAGAGGCGCTCATTCGATACAGAATGACTGTTAATAGCATTTCGCGTAACAATTTGTATAAACAGTTCGTTGTTTCTCAGTGTTTACGTTCAGCTTTCAAAGAGGGTCGATCACTGGATGTCGATAAGATTGATACAATCGTCGCCGAGCGGTTCGATCAGCGACGAGCTGAGAACTATCTAAAGGCAAATGCATTATTTAATAATGGGTTGAGAAATATTCATTCTGGTAATCGAGCAAAAGGTATTTCCCAATTGCTTCAAATCCCATTTTGCTCTAAGTCGTATTTAATGAATGTCATTAATATGGCGCGTGTGGTTGCAATTAAAACTTTTGAGAAAACCTCGTAGTTGTGCACCTACGCTTAGAGAGACATGGCGTAACCATGCCGTTCGACACTCGGAAGATTGCTAGCTTTGAAATCTAGGGCGAGGTTTGTTGTGGGGTTCTCGATGCCGTGTGCACCATTCGTGGTTGATTTCCGATCTCAGTCGAACACACTGCGCAGATAGTCCGTACCTGCGGCTAACCGAACGCCCCCGCGGCCCCCATGAACTGCCTCCCATTTCTTGGACATGAGAAATGGGAGGCTTTTTATGCGTGT
>OHCR01001321.1_pt1 | contig 10823 bp, 9 predicted proteins | sample 1566831 | NCBI WGS metagenome assembly OHCR01 (sample SAMEA3879516, study PRJEB24766) | human gut metagenome | biome: human-associated habitat; feature: feces | place: USA | collected 1985/1987
GGAAGTCGTAGTCGACGCCCACATCTATGACACGCAGACGAAAGCCATTTTGCCGCGCCAAGACACTACACGCCCCGCCCCCCGAAACGAAGTTGATGCATTGCTGCCAGGTGATCTCCTTAGGACATGGACTCACACCCTCCTCGACGATCCCATGATCTGCAGCCATCACTAGCAGCACAGGGTCGATTAACTGAGGCGTCACGCTATGCTGTATCATGCCCACCTTATAGGCGATGCGCTCCAGCTGCCCTAGAGAACCCTTAGGCTTCGTGCGGCTGTCGATCCGCTCTTGTAGTTCCTCCTCAAAAGTCATATCTCTCTATATGTAAGTCTGAAATTAGTTCCGTCCGTAAAGCTCTGCCAGAGACCATTAAGTAAGCTTCGTCGGCTGTGGCAGAGATATATTGGTTGACCCACCCTTGTAGATCTACAAAAGCTCGTGAACTCGCATCGGAAGCGTGCAGGCTCATGCCGATCTCGTTACTCACCACGATCAGCGTATCCGCCTCGCAGTGATGTAGTAGCTGCTGCCACTCACGACGCGCCTCGCTGAGCGAAGCCTCAGCGTCAAACTCTAGATCGCTGTAGATATTCGTAAGCCATAGCGTCACACAGTCTATCAGTACGACACGCCCAGCTATCTGTGTCTGGCTCAGGTAGCGAGGCTCCTCGATAGTAGTCCACTCAGGCCCTCGATCCGCTTGGTGACGCGCTATGCGACGCTCGAAGTCCTCGTCCCAGTGACGCGCCGTAGCGAGGTAGATAGGTCGATCAGAGAGCGAGCGCGCCAGTCGCTGGGCGTAGCCACTCTTGCCACTGCGCTGCCCCCCAGATATGTAGACCACCTTCGGACGCTTGCAGAGCTTGCCCCCCTCGTATAGGCGGTAGTCCCCATTGGGTAGGAAGGTGATCTCCTCGACCTTAGCGAGCGGTCCTCCCTGTAGCAAGGCCTCTAGCACCCTCATAGTGAAGCCATGCCCCATGAGTAGCACCAGATCCTCCTCATTACTATGTCTCTGCCTTAAATCCTGTAAGAAGCTCTGCAGACGCTCCGCAATAGCCTCGACCGTCTCGATCTCGTGCGACTCCTCGTCTAGCGATGGAATCTCGACAAAGGGACGTCCTTCCCACCGACCGAAGGAGCGCTCGCGCAGTCGCTCGTCCAGCACCAGAGGAGCCTTGCAGCCACTCGATGACATCATCAGCTCAGCCGAGCGACGTGCCCGCAGCTGATCACTACTATATATATGTGTGATGGGACACCCCTTCAGCTTGTCCCCCAATTGTAGACATTGCGCCACCCCTCGTCGAGTTAGCGTGCCAGCTGTCTGCCCCTGACAGATAGAGTGCAAGTTCTCCTCCGTCTCTCCGTGACGTGCTATAAGCAATCGCATAGATCAGTCTCTAGATTAAAAAGCTCCTTACAGAAGCCTCATGCAAAGGTAGCGAATTTAGCTATTAGCGGTTAGCTGTTGGTTCTTGGCTCTTGGCTAGACTCTCTAGTTGCACTAGTGCTACTAGTGTCACTAGAGGCACTAGCCTGCGATCCCCTCCGATAGTCGACAGCCAAAAGCCCTCCCATTTGCAAGATATTTATTACCTTTGGCGGTGTTAAACGACTTCAAAACTTAACCAGACATTCCAATGAAAGCAACTTATCTATCACTCACACTAGCTCTGATCTCGCTAGTTCTCTTTACATCTTGTGGTCCTGATGCCAACAAGCCCACCCCTAAGGTGACCAGCATCACCCTCCAGACGACCGCTGCCACCCTGCAGCCCGGAGAGAAGCTAGAGCTCATCGCCACCGTCTCACCAGCTGATGCTAAGGTGACCTTCTCAACAGACAACCCTGCCGTCGCTACCGTTTGTGAGAAGGGTGTCGTCAAGGCTATCGCACCAGGCACAGCAATCATCACGGCTCAGGCTGGAGACAAGAAGGCTACCTGCACCATCACAGTCGTTGAGGGCAAGAATATTTCTATCTTTAGCAAGCTAGATAACAAGAAGTATCCCTCAGGTAGCACCATCGACTACGTAGCTTCTGTATCTAAGGAGGATGCTGAGTTCTGTGACCTAGAGCTCCTCTTTAGTGTCATCAAGACGATGAAATACACTGCCGAGCTAACCTTCGACAATGAGTTCGATGGATCTATCTGCATAGGTCAGTGCGAGACGGTCGATAAAATAAAATCCTATAAGGTTGACAAGCCTACCCAGTTCACGGCTGATAGCGAGAAGGGCCTTGGCAAGGATGAGGGTATGATGACAGGTGGATGGCTCCACTTCACACTCTCCACACCTGCTGGTGAAACCTACAAGAACCGTATCGTCGTCAAGCTCACCCCTGAAGATGGTAGCGAGACGCTCTCTTGGACGATCAACGTTGCAATCGCCGTCAAGTAACATACACACCTAAATCAACAGACACAAATATGAAACACGTTCTAACTATCCTACTATCTCTCATAGTAGTCACCGTAGCGCAGGCGCAGCTACCCCAAGTCGAGCTCAAAGATCTACAAAACAACGTAGTCAACACGAGCGAGCTAAACAACGATGGTAAGCCCTTTATCATCTCGTTCTTTGCAACTTGGTGCAAACCTTGTCTACGTGAGCTCAAGTCGATACACGAGGAGTATGTAGACTGGCAGGAGGAGACGGGCGTCAAGCTCATCGCAGTATCTATCGATGAGGGGCAAAACGCTGATCGTGTCAAGCCTCTAGTCGATGCTCTCGGCTTTGAGTACGAAGTCTTACTAGATCCCAATGGAGACTTCAAGCGAGCTATGAATGTCAATATGATCCCCCACGTCTTCGTCATCGACGGCAAGGGGCGCATCGCATTCTCTCATAGCGGATACACCGATGGTGGTGAGCAAGAGCTCATCGCAAAGGTGCGCGAGCTACTACAAGCCACAGAAGAGTAACTAAATTATAGCACAAAGTAAGAGGAGAGACCTAGCACCTACATAGTGTGCTAGCATCTCTCCTCTACAATGATTTGAAGAGCTAACGGATCGAACACGCTCGGTCCTTCTATTTTTTTTAACACCCTTTTTAGACACTGACTATATGCGACATACGCTACGCATCGTACGGCACCTTTGCATACTATCCTGTATGGGTCTCGCTACACTCACGGCTCTCACAGCTCAAAGTGATAGCGAGTGGAAGCCTTGGGACAAGTTCTCCCCCTCCTTTAGCGTGCAGAGCGATATGCTCTTCTCTCTAGATAACAAAGCTAACGGATACAAATCCTGGATGGGCAACAGCTACGTAACAGGTACCCTACGCAACAACTACCTCGAGCTGGGACTTCGCTACGAAGAGCTAATGCGACCCATGCCTGGTCACGAGCCTGAGCAGGGACGTGGCATACCACACCTACACCTCAAGGGCTTCGTTGGCAAGTATGCTGAGGTCACGCTGGGGGACTTCTATGATCAGTTTGGATCAGGCATCCTCTTCCGCAGCTATGAGGAGCGTACTCTGGGCATCGACAATGCCGTACGAGGGATACACGTATCCCTCACCCCTTATGACGGCGTACGACTCAAGGGATTCACGGGTCAGCAGCGCAACTACTTCGACCGCACCTTCCGCCTCTTCAACAAAGATCGTGGATTCATATCAGGTGCTGATGGAGAGCTCGCTATCCACCAGTGGGTACCAGCTCTACGAGACAATCAGATGACCCTCACACTGGGGGGGGCTTATGTCAACAAGGTAGAGGGCGATGAGATCATACCCGTAGAGACTCCTGCAGGGATGACAGGCCCTATGCGTCTCAACCTGCCCCGTCAGGTACATGCCTTCGGAGGACGCGCTAAGTTTACACTCGGTGGCTGGGTACTCAATGGCGAGTACGCCTACAAGAGTAGCGACCCCACAGCATCCAACCACTACATCTACTCTCCCGGCTCTGTGGCTATGCTCTCGACCTCCTACTCACAGCGTGGGCTGAGCCTCCTGCTACAAGCTAAGCGTAGCGAAAACTTCAACTACCTCTCGGCTCGCTCCTCTGTCGGCACGCCTCTGCATATCAACCACCTGCCAGCCTTTACAGCTAATCACACCTACACCCTCGCAGCACTCTATCCCTATGCTACACAGCCTGATGGCGAGTGGGCACTCCAGGGTGATATACGCTATACCATCCCCAGAGGTACCCTCCTAGGCGGTAAGTATGGCACTGGACTACGAGTCAACTATGCACATGTCAGAGGGCTCAAGAGCGTCGCTACAGACCGGCTTCCTCTAGATGCGGAGAAAAGCAAGCTCTATGGCACAGACGGATATCAGCACCCCTTCTTTGGCATGGGTGAGCTATACTACTCGGACTTCAACTTCGAGCTTAGCAAGAAGTTCTCTCGCACCGTCTCCATGACCTTCGAGTACTACCACCAGATTTACAACCAGCAGGTTGTCGAGGGGCATGCGATCAATAACCCGCTTGTCTATAGCAACATCTTCGTCCTCGACGGCAAGTTTAGACTAGCACCTCGCTACACGCTACGCACCGAGCTACAGTACCTATACAGTCGTCAGGCTGAGGGAAGCTGGCTCTTTGGTCTGGCCGAGCTATCAGTAGCACCACACTGGATGATCTCCCTATCGGATCAGTACAATATAGATGCCACCAAGGAGCACTACTACATGGGCTCACTTACCTACGCCAAGGGCAATCACCGCCTACAGCTAGGCTACGGACGTACACGCGCTGGTATCAACTGCTCTGGTGGCGTATGCCGCTATATGCCCGAGACGAAGGGTATATACCTAAGCTACAACGGATCATTCTAACGAGTCGCCACTTCATTATCACATTTGACCATTATATCAAGATGAAACTATATACACGCTATACAATCCTCTCAGCTCTAGCTTTGATCCTTATGGTAGCATGCAAGCCTATGCCTGAGAGTGAGCGACTTATCCCCAATGAGATCGAGACCACAAAGGGACGATCCGTACTCATCGAGGACTACAGTGGAGTGGGCTGTGTCAACTGCCCAGGCGCGGCCAAGATGATCTCCCAAGCCGCCGAGGCTCATGGAGACAAGGTCATCATCGTAGCACTCCACGGGCTCAATAAAGGCATTGGCACTCGCCCCAAGGAAGACCCCAAGGGACTATACTGCACCGAGGCAGCAACCTACCTCGAGCGACTTCAGTTAAACTCGCTACCTGCTGCAACCTTTAATCGTCGTTCACTCGCTAGCAACGGAGGCAAGGCTTATAGCTCCAGCGCTCCGCAGTGGCCCGCCGAAATGCAAGCGGTACGCGAGCTTCCACAGCTCTACAAGATAGACCTGCAGGTCTCCGAGAGCAACCGCAAGGTTACGGCTCAATGCACCGCTACCGCTCTAGAGGGAGCCGAAGTGGCAACAGATCCAGAGCTATACCTACAGCTCTGGCTCATCGAGGACAATATCATAGCTCCACAGCACTTCGCATCAGGACTCAAAGAAGACCACCAGCACAATCACATCTTCCGTCAGACGCTCAACGGCATCGATGGAGAGGCTTACCAGCTGGGCAAGAGCTACGACAAGACCAGTGCCATCGAGCGAGAGGTCATCAACCCCGACCACTGCTCCGTCGTCGCTATCCTCTACGACCACAAGACAGGCGAGGTCTACGAGGTCGCTAAGGCACCGCTACGGTAACCCTCCCCAGCGACCAACTAGCCAGCTAATACAACTTAAACGAAACGCAGACCATCAAGACACTCATCCGTCTTGGTGGTCTGCGATTTTGTTAGCTATTGGCTCTTGGCTGTTAGCTAGAGACACTAGAGGCACTAGTTCTCCGATAGCTCCGACACCTCCGATCGCCAACAGCCAACAGCTAACAGCCAATTTTCCTACCTTTGCCTATAGAGAAATACCACTCACTATGAAACAAACTACCGAATATATCCCCATCGTCGGCATGCACTGCGCCGGATGCGCAGCTGCCGTAACAAATAAACTACAAGGTGTCACAGGCGTCCTCGAGGCTACCGCGCAGATAGACACCCACTCCCTATACATCGTGTACGATGCCGAGCAGATCACCCGCGAGCAGATCGCTGACCTGGTCGCCTCACTAGGCTTCTCACTCATACTCACAACAGACGAGACCGAGGCCGTCAGCCAAGCGTTGGAGCAAGAGCGTCGCTCAGCGCGTCAGCTAGCATGGCGCACAGCCATCGGCGCGGCGCTGACCATCGGCGTCATGATCTGGATGTATCTACTCGGAGGCGTCGGCGAGCATTGGGTCGCCCCGCTCGTCGCACTCGTGGCATACATCTATGTCGCAGGACCTTTTCACTGGAGAGCCGTGAAGCAACTAAGACGGGGCGTCATGGGCATGGACACATTGGTCTCCCTCAGCACCACCTGCTCCGTCATCGGATTGATCCTCGCCTACGGCTCCGAGGGGCATCAACTACACCTCTACCTCGATGCGCTGGTCATGATCCCCGCCTTCGTACTCATCGGCAAGTGGCTCGAGCAGCGCGCCACAGCCTCCACAGCTAGTGCCTTGCGGGCACTCCTCGACTTGACACCTCGTGAGGCATCGCTCGTCGTCGGTGAGGAGACAAGACGCGTGCCTCTGCAGTTGGTACAGCCCGGCATGACCGTGCGGGTACGCCCTGGCGAAGCGATCCCTGTCGATGGCGTAATCACTTCGCAAAGTGCAACCCACATCAACGAACAAACCATCACCGGTGAAGCAGAGGCTGTGGAGCGTGGCGAGGGTGACAAAGTCTTCGCTGGCACCATCTGCCTCTCCACCGCCATAGAGGTGCGTGCCGAAAGCGTCGGCGCCGACACCGCGCTGGGACATATCGTTGCAACTGTGCGCAAGACCTTGGCGGACAAACCTCCGCTACGTCTCTTGGCCGATCGCATCGCACAATACTTCGTACCCGCCATACTCCTCCTCGGGCTACTCACCTTTGCCCTATGGTACTGGGTCGTAGAGCCAGGCGCACTCGATCTAGCTGCACGCTACGCTATCTCCGTCCTCGTCATCGCCTGCCCCTGCGCTTTGGGCTTAGCCACACCCACCGCACTGACCGTAGCTGTCGGCGAGTCGGCTCGGAGGAACATACTCTTTGCAGAGGCCACGGCACTGGAGACGTTGCCCCGTGTCGAGGCTTTCCTCCTAGACAAGACTGGTACCCTCACCCTGGGCAGCCCTTCAGTCACGGAGATGCAATGGTTCATACCCGAGGAGGAGCGCGCCGCCATGCTCTCGCTCATCGTCTCTGCCGAGCAACACAGTCTGCACCCACTGGCGCAAGCGATCGTCGCTTATGGCGTGGCGCAGGGAGCGACGACCAGCGAACTGACCGTCACCGAGCAACCAGGGCAAGGCTTGCTCGTCACGACGCCTGAGGGTGAGCTGCGCATCGGACGCGCCTCGTGGATTGCCGAGGGCGGCGTTGCGTCGGTACCGCCTTGCGACCTCACAGGCTCGCTCGTCTATGTGGCGCAGGGGGCCCAGCTCGTCGCTATCATAGCTCTCTCGGACACGCTCACACCGCACGCTGCCGAGACGATCGCACAGCTTAAGGCGCAAGGCAAAAAGCTCCTCATGCTCACGGGAGACCGCAAACCCGAAGCGGAGCGTATCGCTCAGCAAATAGGGATCGATACACTACATGCCGAGCTCATGCCTCAAGACAAAGAGACGATACTAGCCTCCCTACAAGAGCAAGGCCTCGTCGTAGCCATGGTAGGCGATGGCGTCAACGACGGACAGGCACTAGCTCGTGCCGACGTGAGCATAGCACTCGCTGGGGGTAGCGACCTAGCGACCTCGATGGCGCAGTTGGTCATCTCCAAGCCCGACCTATCGCTCCTCGTCGAGGCTACCGAGATAGCACGACAAACGGTACGCACGATACGCTTCAACTTCCTCTGGGCACTCCTCTACAATGTCATCGCCATACCGATCGCTGCGGGGCTCTTCACACGGTGGGGCTTGACCATCACGCCCGCCATCGCGGCGGCGGCCATGGCGCTCAGCTCCATCTGCGTCGTCGTCAACAGCCTCCTCCTGCAGCGCCGCATAGCCACGCGCTAGCCTTTGGCCGTTGGCTGTTGGCTACTACTGCGCCCTGTAGGGACGCACGAGAGTATCTAGCCGGAGGGCGTCCGTTATCGAACCAACTTGACGACACTAGCCGTGACTGAATCCTGTAGGGACGACATGGGGGATGACGGGGACGAAAACAGGACGACGTGGGGGGACGGACGCACTATGAGACTGTTGCACGTATTATCTGAGCGATCTATTGTATATCTCGCTGATTATTAGTATCTTTGTGTCGTGTTTGAAGGCATTCTAGTTATCTCTATGAGCAAGATTAAACAGACCAAAGCGCCCTCCTTTGCAGACATCGCTGTTATTGATAGACGCAACAAGATGAGAAATCCCTTTTTGAGTCAGATCAATCAGCTGGTTGATTGGCGTCCCATCTCCAACTTGCTCAACAAACACTGCCTCAAGCAGGCGACCACACCAATTGGCGCTCCCAGTTATCCACCTCTCTTACTTTTCAAAATTCTACTCCTAGAGACATGGTATGGGCTTTCCGACAGAGAGGTCGAAGAGCGCATCAACGACTCCATTTCGTGGAGCGACTTCCTAGAGTTAGACCTCACAAAAGCTTCTCCAGACCATAGTACGATATGTCGTTTTCGTCTAGAGCTTGTTGACAAAGGGGTTATGGAAAAGCTCTTTAAGCTCTTCAATAAGCAACTTCAGAAACACGGAATTATGACGATTAAAGAGGGGGCTATAGTGGATGCTAGCATCGTTGACAGTCTGAATAAACCCACCGGAGGGCGTCAAATAGTCATCGCCGAGGACCGAGAAGATAATCGCACCGATGAAGAGAAAAAAGCTGAGGAGGTATATCAACAAACGGTCGTTTCAACCAAACGAGGTGTAGACGAAGAAGCCCGTTGGGTCAAGAAGGGCAAAGCATTTCGCTATGGCTACAAGAAGCACACCTTGACGGACTCTCAAGGACTCGTACTAGAGGTCATCACCACTTCGGCAAACACCTCCGACACGACTCAAATCATTCCTCTAGTTGAAAAGGCAGGACTTCCAGAAGAAACGATGATATTAGCCGACAAGGGCTATACCTCCCAAAAGAATCGCGAAGCTTTGAAGGAGCTCAAACTAGAAGATGGTATCATGCACAAGGCTACACGAGGTAAGCCTCTTACAGAGGGTCAAAAGTCCTTGAACAGCTTAATCAGTGGCACTAGATGGGTTATTGAGCGCACCTTTGGCAGTATCATTCGCTGGTTTCATGGCGGACGATGTCGTTACCGAGGTCTTCGCAAGACCCATTATCAAAATCTTATCGAATCGTTGGCGTACAATCTCAAACGTGCGCCCCAGCTAATTATGCAACAAAGCTAAAAGAAGCCCCTCTAGGAGGTCAAATAGACCTCCTAGAGGGGTAAAATGAAGCCAAGGGGTAGTCTAACTATACCAACAAGCGGACGATTTTTATGGTAAAAAACTCAATCTGGTCGTCCTAAGTCAGCTCGTGGGCTTTTTCAACAATCTCATGATGCCATTGTAGTCGATATGCCCTTTGTAACGAAGCTGGATCCCGCTGACCGCAGCAAACCTCGAGCTAGGAGCTACTCCTACGAGTCAAAAAGTGGCTCAACCATAGAGAAGATCACTTACGTCTTCTCTCAAGACTGGGAAAAAGCTAAGATTGCAGGCGATGATCCCCTCATCAAGGACTTTATGACAAAGCACGGCTTCACCTACAAGGGTAAGGAAAAGATCGACCAGCCCCCTATGAATGCCGATTTCTATCAATACTACAACGCTCAGCTGGGTATCTACTTTGAGTACAGCCTAGTATCTAGCCCGTTCCCAGGTTCAATGGGCGTCTACACCAAGACCCCAACGATAACGCTCTAGTCCTGTAGAGACAGAGCCTTTACACACAGAGCCAGCTCCCCGACCCATGCGCGTCGGAGAGCTGGCTCGCTGTTTGGCCCAGCCAAGAAAAGGAGCTACTCTTTGCGCAAGATCGGACCAGCGTGGCCCGATCTTGCGCTTTTCTTTTCGTCGTTTTGGCCCGATTCGATGCTGTTGCCGACCTTTATCGTAGCATGTGCTTTTGGTGATGTCGAGACTTTTGTCTATCTTAGAGGTCGATTTTAACGAGTATAACAAATGAAACCAACACAATTCATACAGAAGTCTCTCCTGCTCATGGCTGCGCTACTCACGCTCAGTGTAGCCTGCACTGCTCAGAGCAAGAAGCAGCAAGAGAACGCCAAAGCAGAGATACTGCACATCAATGCTAACTATATGCGCGAGCATATCTACGACTTTGAGGCGCATCCCGACACTTTCGTATACAAGGGCGACAAGCCCGCTATCATCGACTTTTACGCCGACTGGTGCCGTCCTTGTCGTCAGCTTGCTCCCAAGCTACAGAAAGTGGCCGACCGATACGCTGACCAACTCGTCGTCTACAAGGTCAATGTGGACGAGAACCCGCAGCTGGCCGCACGCTTTGGCGTCCAGAGCATCCCGATGGTACTCTTCGTACCACTCAACGATCTACCCTACAAGAGCCTCGGAGACCTCCCTATGGATCACATCGAGGGGCTCCTCGGCAAGATAGGTGTCAAAACCGATAACCAGTAAAACACTTAATACACAGTAACTATAAAACCACTACAAACTATGTCTACAGTAAAGTTTCAAGATAAGATCACTATCACCCTCGCTGGTGAGCAACCTAAGGTAGGGACGATGGCTCCCAACTTCGAGCT